>ERZ1034710.583-NODE-583-length-10459-cov-3.330258_pt1 | contig 10459 bp, 10 predicted proteins | sample MGYA00520597_ERZ1034710 | MGnify/ENA primary metagenome ERZ1034710 (study PRJEB33766, sample SAMN09781714) | gut metagenome | biome: gut microbiome | host: Homo sapiens | place: Madagascar | study: EMG produced TPA metagenomics assembly of the PRJNA485056 data set... | reverse complement strand
CGTAGGGGCAGCGTGCGTAATCGCGATCCTGCTTTACGCCCTTCCCTATCTCTTCACGTAAGACTTCAGCCTTTACTACTTTTTGCCGCCGGCACATGCGTCAACCGTAGCGCCGGCGGTTTTGCATCGGGTCTACTCCTGACGGATACCCACATCCACTCACCAACTTATATCAGGCTTCGCCTTGCTTATGTCTCACGTGGAGCTGCGCGATTTTCTTCAATCTGCTCTAGGTGTCGGAGAATCTTCAAAATCTTCCTCGGCGTTTTTTCTGACTTCCCGAAACCGTCCAACACCCGCTGAAAAACCGTTGACGAAAATTCCTGCAGCACCTTAATCTCACCCGTCTCAATTCCCGCAAGAATCGAATCGACTCCCATGGCGACAGCGTCTTGATAGCGAACGTAGCTTGAATGTTTGATGAACGGATGATCGCCTTCCTGCAAAACGCAGGTGCCGTCATAAATACAGCCTTCCTTGATGGAACTGACGTTTACACCAACGACGGACATCCTTCCTCGAGTTGGATCAAAGAACTGCCTGGTGCAAAGAACATGAAGATGATCGATCTTGCCGGCTATAGACAAAATCGCACCTCTTTCTCCCGGAACGAAATTGCTCATAACAGCTTGGCGGTCACTCGAGCCAAATCATCAACCTCTTCGAGCTTCCGAAGAATCTGTTTTGTTTCGTCCGTCGTTTTCCCGTTCTTCAGGAACATCGATTCCATCCTGATCGGCAGAGAGGATCCCATGGGATCTTTCCACTCTGGACAAAATTCAGGATCGTGCAGAATACGGACGAGATCCCACCGATTCATTCGGCCGTAACGTTCGAAAACCTCGTCAAGAACCTTCTGGTCCGACAAAGACAGTTCGTCAAAGGTTTCGAGCGGATCATTTTCGTCGACGTCACGTGCACACAGGGAAAGGTTGTAGTGCCCTGAGTTGTAGATCCATTGATCCCAGTATTCATTGCCGCCGAAAAACAAATCGTAGACGGACGACAGTACAGGTCCGCGAGGCATGGAAACCAACTTCGAGCCTGTCAAAAATTCCTCATTGCGCAACAGAGAGTCCTTCTCCGCCAGGTACATTAGCTTCATCAGCTTCAGGTACGACATTGTCCCGCCTCTCTTCCAGATCAGATAGGCGGCGACTTGCGTAGCTTTACGGACGTTAAACATGAAGGCAAATCCTCAAAATTGCAACGTCTTCGAAAAAGATAGCAAATACTCGAAAGATCCACGCACTCTGCATCATAACAACGCATCAGTCGTGCGATTTGCAGGCAGTCCCGAATTCGAATCTGAGCCTAATCTCAAGGGATAAGCGGCTCCATAGCCGAGCCCGCCTGCACGAGGGCATCGATGCGTTCCTGGCTGATGTCGCCGTAGTCGATCGCAGCCACGCCCGCTAGCGCCTTGACGTAGTTGTCGTAAGCAGCAAGCAGCTTGGCGTTATCGGCGGAAATCGTCGCACGCACTTCCGGAGCCTTCTGCAGATACTTATTGAGCTCCTTGTGCAGAAGCTTGATCTCGTCAAGGCTCCTATCCATGATCTCTTTGCCGCGGGGACCTTCCTTGTAGAGCTCGACGATGGTGAAAAGATTTTGGTACGAAACCGTAAGGCGCGCCGTAAGCATATTGACCGAACTTCTGTACTGCTTGAGTTGAGCATACGGATCCGACGGATCGATCGAGTAACGGCCGACCAGATCCTCCTCCTTAGGGGCAGAAGAGCAACCGGCAAGTAAGGCAGCGCCGGCACCGGTCAAAGCAATCAAAAGACGACGACGGTTCATACAAAATCCTTTCAAAAAATACGTCCGTAGTTTAGCGACTCAATGCGGTTGAGAGGTCATGGTCACCAATCCGGTTACCATCATGGTCACCAATCGGCAAAATTTCGGCGACTCTTTACGTCGCACAAACGCTGAAAAATCAGCCTAGGCACACGAACTTCGCTACCCGCCTATGTACTGCATTTCGATTCGGCTCTGACTGCGCTTGCCCGTTTCCGACAGTCTAATTTCGGAATAGTGATCGCGACGCGCGCTCCAGATGCGAGCTATCGCCTGCGCGATTTCCTCATCGGTGGCCCCTCCTCGCAGCATCGTTCTCAAGTCGTACCCTCGATCGGCAAAAAGGCACAGCACAAGGCTGCCTTCAATCGAGAGGCGCACACGCGAGCAGTCTTTGCAAAACGCCTGCGTCACGGAACTGATGAAGCCGATTTCGCCTGCGCCGTCCTTATAGCGCCAGCGGCTTGCCGTCTCACCCGTGTAGTTCGGATTGACGGGTTCAATCGGCCAGACGGCATTGATTTTCTCGACGAGTTCCGACGAAGGCACCACATCGTCCATGCGCCAACCGTTGGCCGTGCCGGCATCCATATACTCGATGAATCGAACGATGACGCCGGTGTCGCGGAAACGTTCGAGAATCGGAATGATTTCTCCCTCGTTCATGCCGCGTTTGACGACCGTATTGATTTTGACGGGAATGCCGAGGGCTTGCGCCGCCTCGATGGATTCGATCACCTTGGCCGCCGGAAATCCCACATCGTTGATCGACTGGAAAAGCGCCTCGTCAAGCGCATCGAGCGACACCGTGACGCGATCGAGACCCGCGGCTTTCAGATCGGCGGCCATGCGCTTTAGAAGCGTTCCGTTGGTGGTCATCGCCACGTCGGGACTTTTGCCTTCGCTCGTGCGCATGCTCTTGATGTCGGCAATGAGACTGCAGACATGCTTGCGCAGAAGCGGTTCGCCCCCGGTAAGTCGAATCTTCTTGACGCCGAAGCCAAGAAAAATCCGCACCAGACGCTTGATTTCCTCAAACGTCAAGAGTTCGGTATGCGCCAGAAACTGATGCTTGGAATCAAACTTTTCCTTGGGCATGCAGTATCGGCAACGGAAATTGCAGTGATCGGTAAGCGAAATGCGCAAATCCCGCAGGGGGCGTCCGCGCTCGTCGATCAAATGCCCGTCTTCGAGCCGAATGGGACCGGAAATGGGGACAGGAAGCCGCATGGTGGATGCGGGCGCCTCGTCGAGCTGAATCGGAATTGTTTTGTCGCTCATCAACCGGCCGCTCCTGCCGTTTGCATGATGGCCTCAGCCGCCAAATCCGCAGTCGGACGCAGCAGCGACTCGTGCATGCCGCAAAAGAGATCTTCGAGCATCTTGCGGCGGCTGTCCTTCAGCTGATCGATGAGGCTGCAGGCAATGGCATCCGACGTGCAGAAGTAGTGCAGAAATTCGGGCACAATGGCGCGGCCTGCAAGAATATTGGGCAGACTCACGTACGGAATCAGTCCTTTGTCCTTCATGATGAGTGCGGAGATCGCGGGCATCGCATATCCCACCACCATCGGCTTTTTGTAGAGTGCGGCTTCAAGCGCAGCCGTACCGGAGGCGACAAGCACCGCGTCGGATGCTTCAAGAACCGCGTGCGACTGTCCCGTCACCACGGTCAAGCGTTCACTCAAAAGACGATTGCGCGTTGCAACCGACGCAATCCATTCACGGGCCTGCGCGTCAATGGACGGCACCACAAAACGTCCCGCGCCGATGCGCTCGATCACCCGCTCACAGGCTTCGAAAAAGACCGGGCCGCAGCCGAAGATTTCGTCCTTGCGGGAGCCGGGAAGCACGGCAAAGACGGGTTCGCCGTTGGCTTCGATTCCCAAACGTTTTCTTGCGCCTTCGGTGTCAGGCGTCATAGGAATGATGCCCGCCAACGGATGCCCGATATAGGTCGCCGGCACATTTTCGCGTCGATAAATTTCTTCTTCGAAGGGAAACACCAAGAGCATGCGGTCCACTGCCGCACGAATCTTGTTGATGCGCTCGGGACGCCAGGCCCAGATCGAGGGCGAGACGAAGTGCACGGTACGGATACCGAGGCTTTTTAGCTTGGCTTCCACACCGAGGTTGAAGTCAGGGGCATCCACGCCGATGAAAACACGCGGGCAGACGTCGCTTACGCGCTTAACCATGGCGCGCCGCAGCATCAGGATGCCCGGAAGTTTCTTTAAAACCTCAACGTAGCCGCGCACAGACAGACGGTCTGCCGGATACCAACTCTCCAGCCCCGCCGCGATCATCTTGCTGCCGCCAACGCCGAACTGAGGGGCTCCCCCCATGCGTCGGGCAACTTCGGGCAGCACCAGACTGGCGAGAAAGTCCCCGCTTGCTTCGCCGGCCAGCCAAGCGGCACCGTCGCTATAGGTTAGGGGTTTCGTTTCGGTAACGGAACTGTCGAGTTCGGTCATTGATGCCTCTAGGTGTCAAAGATTCCGAATGATTCTATAGAAAAAGAAAAGCCCGCAGGACTCTCTTTTCCAAACGGGCTTCTCGGCGATGGCGTACGGAATTACGGACGCACGATGCCGCGGGTGTTCTTGCTCACAAAGTCGACCATGGTCTGCAGAATCGGACGCACTTCTTCGGGAGCGGCGTCGATCTGCGCCTGCATGTCGACAACGGCCTCTGACAGAACTCGTCCTTCGGCGTAAAGCGCCTTGTAGAGATTCTTGATGCGCCCGATCGTGTCGCTCGAATAGCCTGCACGACGCAGACCCACAAGATTAAGGCCGAAGGCTTTTGCGGGATTGCCCGAGCAGATCACATACGGAGGCAGATCGTGCGTAAGGCCGGAAACGCCGCCTGTCATCGATCGCTCGCCGATGTGCACGAACTGATGCACCCCAGTCTGGCCGCCGATCACGGCAAAATCGTCGACGTGCACGTGGCCCGCAAGCGCCACATTGTTGGCAATGATGATGTCGTTGCCGAGCACGCAGTCGTGCGCGACATGAACATTGGCCATCAGAAGATTGCGGCTGCCGATGCGGGTGATGGCGTGATCCTGCACCGTACCCGTAGAAAGCGTGCAGTTTTCGCGAACAATGTTGTCGTCGCCGATTTCAAGGTAGGTTTCTTCGCCCTTGTACTTCTTGTCCTGGGGTTCGCAGCCCACGGCCGCCCCTTGGAAAAAGCGGTTGTTGCGGCCGATTGTCGTGAGCCCTTTGACGACCACATGGCTTTCGAGTACGGTCCCGGCGCCGATGCGTACGTGCGGGCCCACCATGCAGAACGGGCCGACTTCAACGTCATCGTCAAGTTCGGCGCGAATATCGATGATGCTCGAATGATGGACTTTGGCCATGAGTGGAATCCTTTCGCAGGGCCGATGCGGGGCCCTCAATTTGGCAAGCTCAAAAGAGCCTGCTGTGAATTCTGTGCGCGTGAAAAGCGTTTCACGCCGTCGCACGAATCATAGCGCACTCGGAATGCTTTCCTTGGGCGCCGGACCGTGCGTCCGGCAATGAAGACCGCTTTTCTCAGAATCGATTTATTCGGCCTTGCGGCGAGCACACATCAGCTTGGCTTCGCATGCGACCTGGCCGTCAACCAATGCACGAGCTTCGTACCAACCGATTCCGGCGCGAGCTTTCACAAACTTGCACTCGAAAATGAGCTGATCGCCGGGCTGCACGACGCGCTTAAAGCGGGCTTCGTCGATGCCGGCAAAGAAAAAGAGGGCCTTTTCGGCGCGTTCTTCTTCCGTAAGACGCGCAATGCCGAGCACGGCGCAAGCCTGCGCCATCGCTTCGATGATGAGCACGCCGGGCATCACGGGATATTCCGGGAAGTGGCCCGTAAACTGCGGCTCGTTTGCCGTGACGTTCTTGAGAACCTTGCACGTGGTCAAATCGTCGCTGATTTCAATCACGCGGTCGATCAAAAGAAACGGAAAACGGTGCGGCAGAATCCGCATGATGTCATGAATGGTTTTCGTCTTGTCAGGCATCGGGGTAACGGCATCCGCCTTTTTCGGGCGAAGCACGCATAGTTCGATAAAGCGTTGAAAAAGAATCGGTTGCGGCGGCCTTAAGGCCTGCCGCTGGTTCGAAAATTTTAATCGTCAATTTCGGGCGCAGTCATCAGCTTTTCGGCTGAAGCGCCGCCAGGCGCGTCTCGAGATCCTTGATCTGCTTGCGCATCTTGGGCAGATTCATCACGAGCACTGCCGTGCGCTCGAAATCGCGGTGTCCCATGGCCGGGAAGAAGCCCGTCATGACCTTTTCATCCTTGTGCCAGCTCATAAGCGATGTGGCCGGGCCCACGCTCACGCCGTCGGGGATATCGATGTGGCCGTTGATGTTGGCCGCGCCGCCGATGATGCAGTGGCTGCCGATGTGAGTCGACCCCGCCACGCCCGTGCAAGCCGCCATCGCGGTGCATTCGCCCACGCGGCAGTTGTGGCCGAGCTGAATCTGGTTGTCGAGCTTGCTGCCGCGGCGCACGAGCGTATTTTCCAACGCACCGCGGTCGATCGTGGTGTTGGCGCCGATTTCGACATCGTCTTCGATGGTCACGCCGCCGATCTGCGGAATCTTCACCCATTCGCCGTCAAGAGGCGCAAAACCGAAGCCGTCGGCGCCGATCACGCAGCCCGAATGCAGAATGCACCGGCTGCCGATGCGGCATCCGTGGTAAACGGTGACATTGGCGTAAAGAATCGTGTTGTCGCCCACGACCGTCCCCTCGCCCACGTAAGCGCCAGGATAAACACGCGTGCCTTCGCCGATGACGGCGCCTGCGGCGACCGTTGCGCCCGCTTCGATCACTGCGGTGGCGGCGATTTTGGCGGTCGGATCAACGTGAGCACCCTCGCGCACGCCGCCCGCAGGAAGCGGTCGACGCGTCATGATCTGCAACGCATAAGCAAACCAGGCGTAAGGATTCTTCGTGATCACCACGGGACGCGCGGGACCGGCTTCGCCGTACATCGCTTCACTGTCGGCCTGCGAAACGACAAGCACACCCGCCTGCGAGGCCTGGGCCTGATCACGGTACTTGCTCTGCGCAAGAAAGGCCACCGTATCGGGCGCAGCGTGGTTTAGGGGCGCAAATGTGCGCACGGTCATTGTTTCGGCGCCGCACAGAGGCGTACTCGGGAGTTTTCCGCCCGAGAGCGTTTCGATTTCGCGGATCAGGGCATCGATTCGGAACATGACGCAATTCCTTTCTAAGCGAAAGCCGCGCTAACGACGGCAACGGTCGGCGCGGCTTTGATTGATATGTTCGTGCGGCTGCTCGGCAAAAGCCGCAGCCGCCTGCAAGACCGCTGTTACTTGGCGGGCTTGTTGAGTTCCTTGATCACCTGCTCGGTGATGTCAACCTTCGGGCTCACCCAGATGGCGTCCTGAATGATCAGGTCGAACTTCTGCTTCTTGGCGATGTCCTGGATGATGCGGTTGGCGCGCTGCAGAATAATCTGGCTTTCTTCGTTGGCGCGCTGGTTGCGTTCTTCAACGAGAGCGCGCTGACGGCGGGCGATGTCGCGTTCGCTTTCAGCAAGCGACTGGCGCTGCTTGAGGCGTTCGCTTTCGGTCATCACGGGGCTGTCCTTTTCAAACTTCTGAGCACGGGTGCGGAAGTCTCGGATGTCGCGGTTGAGTTCGTCTTCACGCTTCTTGAAGTAGCTCTTGAGCTTTTCCTGAGCGGCGACGGCGGGAGCCGATTCGGCAAGGATGCGGGCCGGAGAAACGAGACCGATCTTGAAATCGGCTGCAACGGCAGCGGCGGAACCGCACATCACGGCAGCCACGGCGGCCGTCAGAATTCTCTTAAACATCAATTGATTCCTTTATTGTCTGAAAAAACTTTCGAATAAAAGGCGTTGTGCGCATCTTAAGCGGTTTTTCGCTGTTTTGCCTTACGAAAACGTTACACGGCGTGTCCGTTCGACTTTAAGTTCGATTCAAACGGACCGCCGCTGCAACGAGGCACATCGTTTGATTGTATACCGCGCCTTCCTTAGAAGCCCGTACCGATCTGGAACTGGAAGCGCTGCGTATCGTCGCCGTCCTTCTTGTTGAGCGGGAAGGCAAGCGAGAACTTCAGCGGGCCCAAGGGCGAAATCCAGGCCACGCCGAAGCCCACCGAGTAGCGCAGGTCGCCGAAGTCGAGATCTTCGCGGTAATAGTTATCAACGCCAACACCATCGCGGCGGTAACCCCAGACGTTACCGGCGTCGAAGAAGAGCAGCCCGCGCAGCGTACGGTCGGCGCCGGGAAGCGGCGTCAAGAGTTCGGCCGAGAAGATGAACTGGCGGTCGCCGCCCAAGCGGTCATCCGTCACACCGTCACGCGGGCCCAAAGAGGACGTCTCAAAGCCGCGCACCGAACCGATGCCGCCCGCGTAGAAGTTCTTGAAGAACGGGAACATCTTGCCGCCGTAGGTATCGCCCCAGCCGAGCTGCAGGTTGGTGCCGAGCGTCCAGTTCTTGGAAAGCGGGAAGTACTGCGTCAACTGATAAGTCGCACGGTAGTAGCGCTGATCCCAAACGGGCAAAGCGAATTCGGCCGACACGCGCTGATAGCGGCCGCGGGTCGGAGCCAACACATTGTCTCGCGAGTCGCGTGACCAGCCGAGCGTGAGGAGCATCGCCTTCGGATCGTCGCCGTATTCGTCGACATAGTCCCAGTAGCGCTGCGGAGAAGTCACATCTTCGTCATAAGTCCCACCATTAGGATTCTGGCCGCGCAAGTCAACCTTGGTCTGTTCGATTCGGGCACCGAGGAACACACGGTCGAGTTCGGTCACCGGGATGCCGAAGCTCAGGCCTGCACCGATCGTCTCGTAGGCGACGTTCGAGACGTCGAGCTCGTCCAGGTCAACACGGCGGTCATAGAGGTCAATGTGGCGGCTGATGCCTTCGGGCGTGATGTAAGGTTCAATCAGGCTCACCGCATAGGTGCGCATGCTCTTGGAAGTATTGACTTCCACGCTGAAGGACTTGCCGGAACCGAAAACGTTGTCCTGCGCAAAGCCCGCCGACAAAATCACGCCGTCGGAAGTTGAGTAGCCGGCACCGAGCGAGATGGAGCCCGTCGGACGTTCCTTAACGTTGATTTCCAAGTCGACCTGATCGCGCGTGCCTTCCACAGGCTTGGGTTCAGCCGTCACCGTTTCAAAGTAGCCCAAGCGGTCGATACGGTCGCGCGAAATCTTGACCTTGTCGCTATCGAACCATGCGGACTCGTATTGACGCACTTCACGGCGAATCACGTCGTCGCGGGTACGGGTGTTGCCCGTGATGTTGACGTGGCGAACGTAGGCGCGACGGCCCGGGTCGACCGTGAGCACGACATTGACGGCATCGCGCCCTTCAACCGGAACGGGGTTGGGCGTGACGGTCGCAAAGGCATAGCCCAAAGACGAGTACTTGTCGACAATCGTCTTGGTTATTTCGTTGATGCGCTCGGCGTTGTAGATCTCGTCCTTTTCATAAACGATCAGCGGCTTGACCTCGTTTTCAAGCCCGAGCATATCGCCGCCCAACGTAATTTCATTGACGGTGTACTGCTTGCCTTCGGTCACGTTGATCGTAATGAAGATGTCGGACTTGTTCGGCGCCACGGACACCTGGACGCTGTCGACCTTGAAGTCGAGATAACCCTGATTCTGGTAGAAGCTACGCAGCGTTTCGAGGTCGGCGGCAAGCTTTTCTCGCGAATACAGGTCGCGCTTGGTGTACCAGCTCGACCACTTGTGTTCGGCAAGCTGCATCTGATCGGCCAGATCTTCCGAGTCGAACACCGTGTTGCCGACAAAGCGAATCTGCTTGATCGAAGAAGCCGAGCCTTCATCAACATTGATTGTGATGCGGACGCGGTTGCGTTCCAAGGGCGTTGCCGACGTTTTGATGTCTACGCCGTAGTAGCCCTGAGACAAGTATTGACGGCGAAGTTCCTGGTCGGCACGTTCAAGAATCGAATGGTCGAAGATGCGGCCTTCCGATAGACCCACTTCGCGAAGGCTCTTTTCTACGCCTTCCTTGTCGAAAGCCTTGATGCCGTTGGTTTCGATAGCAGCCACAGCAGGACGTTCGACCACGTTGACGACGAGCACCGTGCCGTCGCTGGAGAGATCAATGTCGCGGAAAAGCCCGGAGCCGTAGAGCTGATGGATGGCTTCGGAACCGCGGTCGGGCGTGTATTCGTCGCCGACGCGGAAAGGCAGATGAGAAAAGACCGTACCGGGCTCGGTACGCTGAATGCCTTCGACTCGAATGTCCGAAATGGTAAAGACCTGAGCCGAAGCCGTTGCGGCGAGAACTGCCGAAACCGCCCCTGCCAGAGCTGTTTTAATGAACGTGCCCGTCATGAGTTGATGTTGATCCGTGTTGTCGATGCGCACGCAAAACCGCCCGCGGCCGCATCCTTGTCGGGCCGAAGACGGAATCGCGAATCAAAATGTCGCGTAAGTTTACCGCGTATGCGCTCATTTTTTGTGCGTTCTCGGCAACGAAGTTGTTAATTCGGACGAACGGACGATCGGCAAAGCGCATCCGTGCGGTTGGCCTGGAGACAATTCGGGCGGCCAGCTTCACGCTCACCGCCCGATGCGTCGTAGGGCCGACGATGCGCCGGCCTACTCCTTA
>ERZ1034710.581-NODE-581-length-10469-cov-3.221433_pt1 | contig 10469 bp, 8 predicted proteins | sample MGYA00520597_ERZ1034710 | MGnify/ENA primary metagenome ERZ1034710 (study PRJEB33766, sample SAMN09781714) | gut metagenome | biome: gut microbiome | host: Homo sapiens | place: Madagascar | study: EMG produced TPA metagenomics assembly of the PRJNA485056 data set... | reverse complement strand
TACCGAAACAGGGACCGAGAGACGGTTCTCTGAGTGCGATCACTGCTTTTTTACCCATTTGTCCGAAAGCTTCTCCCAAGCCTACCGTGGTGGTCGTCTTGCCCTCTCCGGCGGGAGTCGGATTGATTGCCGTTACCAGAATCAATTTTCCGTTGGGACGGGCTTCTATTTTTTTCAGAAATTCCTCAGACAGTTTTGCTTTGTATCTGCCGTAAAGCTCCAGGTCATCCGCATCGATGCCGATACCTGCCGCAACGTTCGTGATCGGTTCCATTACCGCTTCCTGTGCAATTTCAATATCTGTTTTCATATTTTTCCCTCCGTTTATTCAGACAGTTCTCCGTGTCAGATTTCCTCTAGCAACTGTTCAAACTGTTCCATACTCATAAGTACCTTTCTGGGCTTTGTGCCTTCTTCTTCGCCAACCACGCCGTACTCACACAATTGATCCATGATTCTGGCGGCACGATTAAAGCCGATCTTAAGCACACGCTGCAGCATTCCGATGGATGCCTTATCCTTGTCTATAATAAAACGCGCGGCTTCCTCAAAGTATTCGTCTCTGTCGTTGCCACCGCCGGATCCACTTCCTGAAGTTCCTCCCGATGAGCCGATATTTTTGATCTTTTCTTCTATATCCTCGGCATAGCTGTTATAGACATTGCCAAGGGTCTGATTTTTCAGATAATCCACCACATCGGATACTTCCTTATCCGACACGAAAGCTCCCTGTACACGGGCCGGCTTCGAATAGCCCTGCGGGTAGAACAGCATGTCTCCCTTTCCCAACAGTTTTTCGGCTCCGTTCATATCCAGGATCGTACGGGAATCCACGCCACTGGATACGGAGAATGCCACACGGCTGGGCATGTTCGCCTTGATCAGACCGGTGATGACATCTACGCTGGGTCGCTGGGTAGCAATGATCAGATGGATCCCTGCCGCTCTGGCAAGCTGTGCCAGACGACAGATAGATTCTTCTACCTCGCCGGGACATACCATCATCAGATCTGCCAGCTCATCCACGATTATGACGATCTGCGGCATCTTCTTAGGCCGTTCCTCTCCCTCGGGAACAGGCATGGTCTCTATCTTTTTATTATAGCCCTTCAGATCACGGACATTATAATCCGCGAACTTCCGGTAACGGTCTTCCATCTCACTGACACCCCAGTGCAATGCGGCAGATGCCTTCTTGGGATCTGTCACTACCGGGATCAGCAGATGGGGAATGCCGTTATACACACTCAGTTCTACGACCTTCGGATCTACCATGATCAGTTTTACATCATCCGGATGTGCCTTGTACAAAATACTCATGATCAGGGTATTAATGCATACCGATTTACCGGAACCGGTAGCTCCGGCGATCAGCATATGGGGCATCTTGGCAATATCCGCCACTACCGTCTTACCCGCAATATCCTTACCTACGGCAAAAGCAATGTTGGAATTGAATTCCTGGAATTCCTTACTCTCTAAAAGATCACGGAGTGCCACTGTCATATTTTCTTTGTTCGGGACTTCGATACCGATGGCAGCCTTGCCGGGGATCGGTGCCTCAATACGTATATCCGTAGCGGCCAGATTCAATTTGATATCATCTGCCAGACCTACGATCTTGGATACCTTTACACCCTGCTCCGGTTGTAATTCATACCGGGTAACACTGGGTCCCTGACTGATATCGGTGATCGTTACCTTCACACCGAACGTATTCAGTGTCTGCTGTAAGCGCATGGCAGTCTCTTTTAATTCTCTGGAAGAATCTCCCGTAGCTGCCTTTCCCTTCTGTAACAAACTTAAAGGAGGGATCCGGTATTCTGTCGGGGGCTGTTTGGCTGCCTTTGCAATATCCTTATGTATCTGGTCTTCTGCAAGGGAATTCCCCTTAGGAGGCTCCGGTGCCGATACCTTCGGCCGTACGCGGTTCTCAACCGGTTCTGCAGGTGTCTCCTCAGGCTCCGGAATGTCTTCCTTATGGATCCGGATAGCTTCCGCCTGGGGTGTCAGAAGCGCCGCCTCCTCCTGCCAGGACTCTCTGCGTTCAAAAGGCTTTTTAAACGTAGCTGCACTGCTTACTTTCTCCACCGGTATGTCTTCATAAGAAGCCTCCCCCACTGCTTCCTGCATTGTCACCTGATGCATATCCGTCACATTGATTTTATCAAAATCACCGGAAGTTACCCGGGTCTCTTCCACTTCGGGAGCTTCCTGTGCATCCTCTTCGTATACGATCTCATGGATATCATCCCGTCTACCGGCAGGCTGTGTATCCTGCTTTTTCAAGGAGGTATCCATCATGACTCCTGTCACCTTTTTCTCTCTGCGGGGGACAGCATTCAGGATCTGTTCGTTCTCTTTCTCTTCAGCGCGAAGTCTTCGCTCTTCTTCACGGATCCGGCGCTCCTCTTCGCGGATGCGGCGGGCTTCCTCTCTTTGTGAAGTACGCTCTTCCTGTTCCTGCCTGCGGATTTCGGCATTCTCCCGTCTACGTGCCGCATCTTCTCTGGACATTTCACGGATCCTGTCGCCACCGTTACGCATACTGTTTAAGAAGGATCGCTCCGTTACCAGGATCAGACTGATCACTGAACACAAAAGCACTACCAGCACTGTTCCTACGGTCTCCAGATAATGTAATAACAGATAACAGACACTGCCTGCCAGAATACCGCCGCCCTTTTTACCGGTGCTGCAGTTCGTATATAACAGTTTAATATCATACTGTTCCATGGAGCCGGCAGTCTTCGCTATCAGATCGCATACCACGCCGATCATTAAAAACAATACGGCACCGGCGATCATTTTTCGGACTGCAGTAGAGTTCCCCTCATTAGCGAACCAGAAAGCCACCGCCAGAAATATTACGATGGGCGCTATATACGCAGTGAATCCGAAAATGCCAAATAAGACCCCGCTGATTACATTGCCAACCGGACCGATAATACCAAAATTGCAACAAAATAATATCAACATCGCAACAAACAGGACGATCAGACCGATCTCGTGAAAAAGTTCACTGTCCTGTACAGATCTCTGTGCCTGCCTGTTGCGGCTGCGCGTCGTACTTTTTCTTGTCCTGCCGGAAGATGATGTTCTTTTGCCTGATGAAGATGCCATGTCATCATACCCCTAACTTTAATGTTAATACGAATATAACTATTCAAAACCGCATTCGTAAAATCGCATCTACGATGCTTTTCTTTTACGTTAGCATAATAGTCATAATTAGAAGTATATCATTTTTCCACTGCCTTGTCATCCTTTTTTATATTGCTGTCCATCATCTCCCGAAGCTTTCGGATTGCGCGGTCAATCCCGCCCACTTCATCAAGGATACCGTGTTTCACAGCTTCTTCTCCTACCAGGATACTGCCGACATCTTTCGTCAGGAATCCGGTCTCCATCATGAGATCTTCCAGCTTCTGCCGGCTGATCCTGCAATGTTTACACACAAACCCCGTAATTCTGTCCTGGATCAGCTTAAAATATTCGAAAGTCTGTGGAACCCCGATCACCATACCGTTCGTCCGTACCGGATGTATCACCATAGTTCCCGTTGGGACAATAAAAGAATATTTACAGCTGACTGCGATGGGAACGCCTATGGAATGGCTGCCTCCCAGGACCAGAGATACCGTAGGTTTACTCAACGATGCCAGCATTTCAGCAATGGCAAGTCCCGCTTCCACATCTCCACCCATAGTATTTAACAACACCAGCACACCGCCGATTTCTTCACTGTCTTCGATTGCCGCAAGCTGGGGAAGAATGTGTTCATATTTCGTCGTCTTGGAATTCCCTGCAAGATTCTCATGTCCTTCCACTTCTCCGATGATCGTAAGCAAATGTATCTTCTGTTCCCCCGCATGATCCTGCAGGGTGATCTGTCCGGTTTTTTCGATCCGTTCATCTCTGTGTTCTTCCGCTTCCGCTTTTCCTTTTTCACTTTTAATATCACTCATACTTTTACCGGCCTTTCTTAAAAATAAAAAAGACGATACCTTTTTTCAGTATCGCCTTTAGTATATCCGTTTTTCTGTTTTTCATCACACAATTTTAATGATCAAAATCATCATCATCCGCTACGGGATAATCAAAATCGGAGACATCATCATTCAATTTATACTCCAACACTTTGGGAACATGTTTTTTCGGAACTGGAAGCGGATTCTCGATCAATTGCACTTTATTGTCCGTTTCTGTAGGAAGCTCTTCTTGCTCCAGATCCTGTATCTTAAGCTGTCGTTTCTTCGGCTTGGTTTCCGCCGCAGGTTCTTCGACTGCTCCCCGGACTTGCTGCAATGCATTCTGTTGTGTAAGCTCATACGGCAGGACTGCCTGTACTCCTGCACCGGCCACCACAGCTATGATCAGATACAGCAAAGTAAATCCCTGCATTTCCGTACTCGTCATTCCATAACAGATCATCCCACCCAGGGAAATGGCAATTACGAGCCACACGGACTGTCTTTCCAGGCTCCTCCGGCACCAAACTCCGATTCCAAGAATCGCAACTACTGCAATGGTTATCGCATTATCAATTTCAATGGTTACCGGTAATACAAAATTTTCCGGCAGATAGACCTTTCCCCATGCTGCCAGTACATTTTCCATCATTTTACCGCTGCCTACGGCATCTAAAGCTATGGAAAGAAAAAAGCCCGCCAGACCTCCCGCAATTCCCAGGATAGCCGCACCGATTTTACGAGCCAGTTGAATCTTCTCCTGTGTTACCAAAAAAATCACAGAAAATATCGGCAGCAATAATAAAAATCCCATAACATCCAGATATCCCAGGACGCCCGTAGCTACCCCGGCAAAAAAGAAACCAATTACAGAGCGGATCCCCGGTTCAGCTCCCGATTGTACAAAATGCTCCAGGGTCTCTGCTGCTATGCACAACCCAATCATCCACAGAAGAATATACAGTGTTTCCGGTCCCAGAATCACCACCTCTGAGATCACCGGACACAACATCCAATATGCGAATGCCACCACTGCTGTTACCCCACCCGCCATTTTTCTTAATGCAAAATAGAGAAAAATTCCGGACAGGATCTGCAATATCACCTGAAGGATCAGGGCCGCGGTCATTTTATTTCCCAGGAAAACCAGAAGCCCATGCAATACCTGCAGATAAAAATATACCGCTCCATGCACAACCTGCGGGATCTGTGTATTCTCGGTAACCATGACAGTATCAAACCAGACATTTCCGCTCCCTGCGGACAGATCATACCGTATGATTTCTGCGGTACGAAGCACAATGCCGGCTGCGATCAGCGCAACCACCAGCAGGCTTTCCGCAATCAGTTTTATCTGTTGTCTGTCTTCCGAAAATGGGTGCTTTGTTTTCTCCAAAAATCTATGTAACAGAAACACAGCCAGTCCTGTCACCGCAAGCCATACCCCTGTGATAATAAGGGCACCGTACGCAGGCAGGGTCACGGTCATAGCCGTGCCTACCATTCCGGTGCCCACTATTATTGCATAAATGAACCACAATACAACACTTAAAATGCTTTTTTTATAATTCATTATTTCAGTACCTTTTCGATGTTATATCTGGGACGATGTTTTACCTCAATGTAGATTTTGCCGATATACTGGCCTACCAGTCCGACGGCCATAAGCTGAATGCCGCCTAAGAACCAGATGGATAGGATCAGGGAAGTCCAGCCCGGTACCACATGTCCGGTACAATAAGAGATCAATGCATAGATTGCAGCCAGAATGCTTAAAAATACAATGATCATGCCGGCTCCCAAAATCATGCTGATCGGCTTGACACTGAAAGAAGAGATTCCATTAAATGCCAGTGCCAGCATTTTCTTCAGCGGATACTTGGACTCTCCGGCGACTCTTTCCTTACGGTCATAGTAGACACAGTCGGTCTGGTATCCGATCAGAGGCATCATGCCTCTTAAGAACAGGTTCGTCTCCTGATATTTGGAGAACTGTTCTACCGCACGCTTGGACATCAGGCGGAAATCCGCATGATTGTAAACCGTCTTAACGCCCATCATCTCCATAACCTTATAGAAGCCCTGTGCGGTGGTACGTTTGAAGAAAGTATCGGTCTTACGTTCCTTGCGGACGCCGTATACGATGTCACAGCCATTATGGAACTTATCGATCATCTCTTCGATCACGGCCACATCATCCTGTAAATCCGCATCGATGGAAACCGTCACATCGGACAGATCCATTGCCGTGATCAGTCCGGCGGTCAGTGCGAACTGATGTCCCACATTGCCTGCCAGCTTCACGCCGCATACCTGTACCGGATGCGCTTTATGTTCTTCTTCGATCAGCTCCCAGGTGCGATCCTTACTGCCATCATTTACAAACAGAATAAAACTGTCTTCCGCAATCTTCCCCTTGTGGATCAGATCATCCAGCACACCCCTCAGTGCTTCGGAAGCAATCTTCAATACCTCTTCCTCATTATAACAAGGAACTACAATAGCAAGTTTTTCCATACTGCCCCTACCCTTTCGATTTATTCGTCCCAGTTGTGATATACTGCCTGAACGTCATCATCGTCTTCTAACAGATCCAGTGTTCTCTGTAAATTCTTCACGGCAGTCTCATCGGTCAGAGTTACATAATTCTGAGGAATCATGGTGACTTCCGCACTGATCATAGGGATTCCGGCATCCTCCAGTGCTTTACGTACCTCTTCGAAATTATCGGGATCGGTCAGGATCTCGAAGCTGTCCTCCTCTTCGGAGAAGTCTTCCGCACCGGCATCCAGTGCTGTCATCATCAGATCATCCGCTTCCATATCACACTCTTCCTTGTCCACGATGATCTGTCCCTTTTTATCGAACATAAAGGATACGCATCCGGGAGTACCTACGTTACCCTGTCCCTTGGTGAATGCGCTTCTGACATTTGCAGCGGTACGGTTGGTGTTGTCGGTAAGTGCATCTACGATGATGGCGATACCGTTGGGACCGTAACCTTCGTAAGTCACGTACTTGTAATTCACATTGCCTACATCGCCGGCCGCCTTCTTAATACCGCGGTCGATAGTATCATTTGGCATATTGTTAGCCTTAGCTTTGGCGATAACGGTTGCCAGCTTAAAGTTGTTGGCAGGATCGGGACCGCCCTCTTTTACAGCGACTGCAATTTCACGTCCGATAATAGTGAAAATCTTACCCTTTGCTGCATCGTTTTTCTCTTTTTTATGCTTAATATTAGCAAATTTTGAATGTCCTGACATCTTTGTTACTCCTTTGAACTTAAAGTTTCTTTCTCTTTGTATGCGCAACGCCTGCGCAATAACGCTTTTTTTATCATAGCATTATTTTTGTTTTTCTTCAAGCACTGATTGTCCGTCTTCTGCATTCTCCTGTGTTTTTTCCTCAGGGAGCTTTTTGACAAGGACACTTCCGATCATTTTTTTGACCACGGAAAGAATCTTGAAATTGTATCCTTTATAGTCCACATCAAACTGTTCATCAGGCTCCGGGATTCTGTCCAGTCTGGAGATCAGAAAGCCGTTTAACGTCTCGAATTCCTCCTCGTCAAAGGTAATGTCTAACAGCTCTTCCACTTCCTTAAGCGGAGTCTTACCTTCCATGACATATTCGCCTTTACCGCGGTTCTTGATATATTCCTGATCTTCATCATATTCATCCATGATATTACCGACGATCTCCTCCAGGATGTCCTCCATGGCGATCAGTCCATCGGTCTGACCGTATTCGTCTACTACAATGACCATCTGCAGTTTCTGGGACTGCATCTCTTTGAACAGTTCATCAATATTTTTGGTCTGAGGCACAAAGTAAGGCTCTCTGAGCAGTCCATCCAGCTTCGCAATGGGCAGATCCAGTTTATCATCGCTGATATGGAACCTCATGGCATCCTTGAGATGTAAGATACCAATGATATGGTCAATGTTCTCTTCATATACCGGATAGCGGCTGTTCTTGCCTCCCAGCATGGATGAGATAGCATCCTTTAGTTTTGTCTCTCCGTCGATAGCCACAATGCTTCCCCTGTGCGTCATGATATCCTGAGCTTCCTTGTCCCCATACTCGAAAATATTCGATATCATCTCAGCTTCACTTGCCTGGATCACACCCTGCTCATGACCTTCCTGTACCATATTGATGATCTCTTCCTCTGTTACATCGTTTTCATCTGTGTTATTGCGGACACCGAAGAGGAATAATATTCCCTTTGCAGTCAGATTTACCAGCCCCGTCAAAGGAGATAACAGTCTCGTAATCCAAAAGATCGGGTCAATGCAGGCATATGCCCACTTTTCCGGCTTCCTGGATGCCATTTTTCTCGGGATCAATACTCCGAAGGTCAACAGAATATAAATCATGGCAACAAAAGACAATACCGTTGCGATCCCGGAGATCACTCCCGTGGGAACATTTTGAAGTGACAATCCGCCGACATTGATCACATGCAGTCCCTTGTCGATCGTCTGCAGCCAGATATTCAGGTAAAAGGCACCCATTAGAATATTAATCAGCGTAATGACTAACTGTACCGTATTGATATAGATCCCCGGACGGCTGACCATCTCAGAAAGACGCACCGACCGGCGATCCTTTTCTTCCTCTGCTTTATGTAAGATCTCTTTTTCATTGAGGTTGTCAATGGCAGCATCAAATCCGTAAAAAAACATATCTACCAGTAACAGCAGGAAAAAGAGAAATATGGCCACAGGCCCACTGATATCCATCGTTCATTTCATCCTTTCGTATTTTAATTCTTTTATATATTCCTCTGGATACGCAGGGTATCAGGCTATGTATCCAGTTCAAGACTTACCTTCAGTGCCCGGTTCACTCTCCGCATAATGTCACCGTCGAGATGACATACTTTATCCTTTAATCTCTTCTTGTCAATAGTACGCAGTTGTTCCAGAAGCACTACCGAATCCTTATCCATATCATAAAGCCGGGCATTTAATTCAATGTGAGTAGGCAGCTTCGCCTTATTCATCTTTGAGGTGATCGCAGCGCAGATCACGGTAGGACTGTGTTTGTTGCCCACATCATTCTGGATGATGAGCACCGGTCTGATACCGCCCTGTTCCGAGCCGATCACCGGCCGCAGATCCGCGTAATAGACATCTCCTCTTCTCATTTCTACTCCTTACATCAGCGATTTAGGATAAGTATTGCCGATTCTTACGGAGTTATACGAGCACTTTTGATCCATCAGAAATTTTCAAAATAGTCTCTTACTTCTGTGATCTCACCATGCTGTCTGTAGACCCTGGGAATTCTTTTGCCCAGATCACAGACAAATTCATAATTAAATCTGCCGGAGAGTTCTCCCAGTTCTTCCGCGGTGATCCGCTCGGTACCGTCCACACCGAGAAGCGTTACTTTGTCACCCTCCATAACTCCCGGAATCTCCGAAATATCTACCATGAACTGATCCATACAGACTCTTCCGAGGATCGGTGCCTTCTTCCCCCGGATCAGTACATAGCCTTTTCCGGACAGACTTCTGGGATAACCGTCTCCGTAACCTACGGGGATCGTGGCTACTCTGGTATCCTTCTGTGCCGTAAACAGTCCGCCGTAGCTGACGCTCTGTCCCGCATGAATCGTCTTACAGTATACAATATGGCTGTAGAGAGACATGGCTGCCCGTAGGGGCACAATATCCTTACTCACTTCTTCGGAAGGATACAGACCGTAAGTAGTGATACCAGCACGGACCATATCCATATTCGCCTGGGGCATTTCCAGAATAGCCGCACTGTTGGAGCAGTGTTTGACGGGAATAGTAAGCCCCAGTTCTGTCTGTATTCTGTCAATAAAATTCTGAAAAAGTTCCAGCTGATGGTTTGCAGAAGTCTTATCTTCTTCATCGGATTTGGCAAAATGGGTGAAGATGCCCTCCACTTCCAATTCCGGATGTCCCATAAGGAATCTGACGAACTCCAGTCCTTCCTCATCCGGCGTAATGCCGATTCTTCCCATGCCGGTATCTACCTTGATATGAACCTTTGCCTTCTGTCCGACCTTTGCCGCTGCTGCGGCCAGCTCTTGCACCGTATCCCTGCGGTAGACCGCCGGGCGGATCTCCTCCCGGATCAGTCCTTCGTAGCAATAGGGAAAAGTATATCCCAGGATCAGGATCGGTTTCTTCACGCCTGCTTCTCTGAGTACATGTGCCTCTTCATAAGTAGCTGCTGCATAGCCGAACATGAAATCCAGCTGCTCTAACATTTTCGCAATGGGGACACCACCATGACCATATCCGTCCGTCTTAATGACTGCCAGTATTTTCGTGTTCTCCGCAATATTTTCTTTCATATGGACCATATTTTCCCAGATGGCATCCAGATCCACTTCCGCCCATACCCGTTGATAGGATTCTAATTTTTCCTGCAGTTCTCTCGTCATATTTTCACGCTTTCTTATTTTCATTTTTCATCAGACAGTCAGCGATATCTCCCGCCATCACACCGTACT
>ERZ1034710.575-NODE-575-length-10534-cov-4.181792_pt1 | contig 10534 bp, 8 predicted proteins | sample MGYA00520597_ERZ1034710 | MGnify/ENA primary metagenome ERZ1034710 (study PRJEB33766, sample SAMN09781714) | gut metagenome | biome: gut microbiome | host: Homo sapiens | place: Madagascar | study: EMG produced TPA metagenomics assembly of the PRJNA485056 data set... | reverse complement strand
CCTGTATACTGCCAGTGAACCATTGGTAAGCGGAACGGATGCTGTAGTGGATGCTCTGATGGACATGGTGGAGGCACAGCTGAAAGAAAATAATATTACTGTGGATCTGACCGCGGATAATTATAAGGAAGAATTGGATCGGTTGGCTGCAGAGGGCAGCAGCATGGATATAAAATTACGGGATTCCCTGCAGGAAGCAAAGGACACCCTGGCGGATCTGGAGGATTTCCGGGAAGGAATCATCGAGTATACGGATGCAGTGAGCGAGATCGCAGACGGAAGTAAGGAATTGCGGGATGGCGTGCGGGAACTGCAGGAGGAAGCCGATGATATGATCGAGGAATATTTCACCTTCGATATTGATAATCTGACCCAATTTCTGATAGCGGAGGACAATCCCCGTATCGATGCCGCTGCGGGGGATGTGGTCATCAATAGATTTGCCGGTATCCTGTCCGGAATGATTCTCATGGTCCTGTTTACTTATGTGATTTCCGTATTTGTGATACATAATATTGAAAAGGAAAGCAGCGTCATAGGTGCATTATATGCCCTGGGTGTTACCAGGGGACAATTACTGTTCCACTATCTGTTAAATCCCATGCTGATCTCTTTCCTGGGCGGAGCTGTCGGATGTATCCTGGGATTTTCCAAATATGGAACAGGCTGGCAGATGGGCGATAGTATTGCATATTATTCTCTGCCGCCTATGCAGATCGTGACACCCGGTTATCTGCTTTTTTACAGTCTGATCATGCCACCTGTGACGGCAGCAGTGGTAAATTATCTGGTGATCAATAAAAAGTTAAAACGCACGGCTCTGTCACTGCTTCGTAACGAGCAGACGGCAGGAAAAGCCGGCAGGATACAGAACATGAATCTGAGAAATATGAAATTTCTGCTCAGATTCCAGATCAGACAGATGCTGCGGGAAATACGTTCTGCATTTGCTGTTGTGATCGGTATGTTCATCTGTCTGCTGATCCTGATGATGTCCATAGACTGTGCGGTACTGTGTATCAATTTTGGAAACGCCTGTCTGGAAGAAACAAAATATGCCTATATGTATACTTATAAATATCCTACGGAGGATGTTCCGGAGGGAGGAACACCGGCGTATGTCGAGAACCTGAAAAAGGAAGCCTATGGGTACAATCTGGATGTGACAGTGCTGGGGATTGATGATGATAATCCGTATTTTCCCATAGCAACCGCCGACAAGAAAAATGAGATCGTGATCTCCAGTGCTGCGGCACAGAAATTCGGTGTGAAGGTGGGAGAGAAGCTGGTATTATCCGATGAAGTAAATGAGAGGGATTATGCTTTTACCGTGAAAGATATTGTTTCGTTCACCTCCGGCGTCTATGTTTTCCTGGACAGGGATGTCATGCAGGAATTGTTTGCTCAGGAGGACGATTATTATAATGTCGTGTTTGCAGATCATGCACTGGATATTGATAATTGCAGATTATATGCCACAGTATCCAAAGAAAATGTGGAGGAAAGCTCACAGATTTTTACAGATATGATGGGACCGATGGTAGTAATGCTCGTGGCAATATCTGCACTGATTTTTATGATCGTCATGTATCTGATGATGAAAGTGATGATCGATCGTTCCGCCTTTTCCATTTCACTGATGAAAGTATTCGGTTACCGTAGAAGGGAGATACGAAGACTCTATCTGGATGGGAATTTCTATGTGATTCTGCTGGGAGCGGTGATCTGCGTTCCACTGGCAAAATGGAGCATGGATCTGGTGTATCCGTATTGCATTGCAAATGTTGCTATCGGCATGGACCTAAAGTTCACACCGCAGATATATATTATGATTTATGGTGGAATTCTTCTATGCTATATGGTGATCAATTTCCTGCTGGTAGGCAGATTGAATAAGCTGGTACCTGCGGAGGTATTAAAGAACAGAGAGTAAACTGGAAATTTATGGAAAAGAGCAGGCCGTCGGGACTGCTCTTTTGTGTTGCTTTCAAATCACTATAAAAAATGAAATTTCTACTGCCTTTTAAGATGTTCTTTGTTCCTTGAATGTTAAAAAAAAGTATGGTATGATATAGGGCAGAACTGAAAAACGCGGAAATTACGGAGGTTTTGCATAGAATGGAACAGTACAAGCAGGAATTTATTGAGTTCATGGTGGATTGTAAGGCATTGAAATTCGGAGAGTTTACCTTAAAGAGCGGTAGAAAGTCTCCTTTCTTTATGAACGCGGGTGCGTATGTCACCGGCTCGCAGCTGATGAAGCTGGGGGAGAGCTATGCAAAAGCAATTCATGATACCTACGGTGATGATTTCGATGTATTGTTCGGACCCGCATATAAGGGAATTCCCATCAGTGTGGTAACCGCAGTGGCTTACAGCAAATTATATGGCAAAGAGGTTCGTTACTGTTCTGACCGTAAGGAAGAGAAGGATCACGGCGCAGATAAGGGAAGCTTCCTGGGAAGTTCCTTAAAAGACGGCGACAGAGTTATCATGATCGAGGACGTTACCACTTCCGGTAAGTCTATGGAAGAGACGGTTCCCAAGGTAAGAGGAGCTGCCAACGTAGAGATCGTTGGTCTGATGGTATCCCTGAACCGTATGGAGAAGGGACTGGGCGGTAAAGTCAGCGCACTGGAAGAGATTAAGGAAAAGTACGGCTTCGATGCACATGCCATCGTGACCATGCAGGATGTTATCGATCATCTGTACAACAGACCTTACAAGGGAGAAGTATACATCGACGACACCCTGAAGAAGGCAATTGATGAATATTACGCCGTATATGGTGCTTAAGCAGGCGGCTTCGAAAAGTTTTGGATAGAAGACAGGAGGATTCCATGGAAGAGAAAATCTATAAGATCATGCGCGGAGCGGGTGCTCTGAATATTGTATTGGGAGTGATCTCCCTGGTAGTCGGAATTGCGGCAGGAGTACTGCTGATCATCAGCGGCGGCAAGCTTATCTCCGGCAAATCCCGTATCCTGTTCTGAGGACAAAAGAGAAGAAAGGCGCCGTTTTGGTGCACAGATTGGGCATTTCCACATAGGAAGTGCCCTTTTCGGGTTCCATAGGAGATATATTATGCGGAAAAAGAACTACATTTTTACGAATAAAAAACATTCGGATAAAGCGATCATGTCTACGATTTTGGGTGTCATCAGCCTGGTGTCTCTTGGCATTGTGACGTATTTGTCCTACAGTCAGGGAGGCGTGATGCATGGAGGATACGGTGTCACCGGTGTGCTGGCAACGGTCTATTCTCTGATCGGACTGATCCTTGGCGTTCTGACACTGAGAGACAAGGATATTTACCGGTTCTTTCCTGTGCTTGGGACGATATTGAATGTAATTTCCCTCGGTGGCATCAGCTTTTTACTGTATCTGGGGAGCCGGCTGTAAGGATGGATACCCCTGAAAACAGGATCATAGAATCACACATATATATGACCTTAGGCTTTTGCCCCGACATCTTAGAATAGAAGGAGTAAACAAATCTATGGAAGAAAGAGAACTTTTACTGGAACGTTTGGAACTGGCGCTTCTACGGATCCGGGAGATTCCCGGGGAGGACTGGCAGGAAGAAGACTTACAGCCCTGGAAAGAATATTTTACAACAGTAGCGAAGTTTTTACTGCTGATCGAGGATACCAGACAGTTCCTGGAGCAGGGGAAACAGGCCGCTGCCACACGGAAAGAATTACAGCAGCGCAACCGTGCTCTGTATGAAGATATTTTACCGGAAAACTACGAGAACAGTTTTGCCAATCCGGCTTATGCTGTGAAGATGCTGGGAGAAGAATTCGGTGCGCTTGCGTCCTTTTTATACACAGAGATGCGGAGCCTGATCGGCTTTACCTATGAAGGACGGCTGGAAGAACTGGTGATCCGGATGGAGTTGTTCTCCGAGGTGTATGCGGCATTTGTATATGAACAGCAGGAAAACCATAAGCTTCCCACGTATGCAGCCATTCGTGAGATCCTCTACTGGTTTGTCAGTGATTATGCGGATGTAGCGGCGGAAGAGCGGGTACGTGAAATGGTATGCCCGGAGAATAATTTTGCAGCGGCAATTCTCCGAACTGCAGACTTTACGGATCTGTGTTATCTGTATGCTTACGGTGAGTATGTAGGCGATAATGAGTTGAAAATGGCGGAATTTATGAATTCCCTGCCGGAAGAGACCATAAATACCATGGCAGACACTTATACCGAAGGGTATCGTATCGGCTTTGAAGTAACTGGCAAGGATCTGTCGAGAAAATCTACGGTGGATGTCCGCTATCAGCTGGGCTTTGAGCGTATGATGCGGAGAGCCCTGGAGAATTTTGAGAAAATGGGATTGCAGCCGGTGATCTACCGCGCAGCCTCCAGCATTTTGTACAATCCGTCCATTTACAAGAATGGCTTCTACAGCGTCAGCCCCAACAGACAATACGAGTTCGACCATAAGGATGACAAGGCACTGTTCTTAGACAAAATGTATTGCAGCCGGAAACTGGAAGTGATGCATACCGCATTTGAAAAATACAAAAAAGAGGCGAGAGGTTATGCGGGCCCGGCGGTAGTGGAGACCTTCGGAGAGAAAGAATTCGAGCCGGTAAACAAGCCGGAAAGCCTGAAAATGACGGATGAGCAGAGTGCTTTACTGGTAGAGAACCGTACCCAGATGGGACAGCTGCAGAGACAGTATATTATAGAAGAAGAGCGCAGCTTCACGATCATTGCGTTCCCGATCCCGGAGGTGGGTGACTGCTTTGAAGAACTGTTCCGGGAGACGATACAGATCAATACGCTGGATTATAAAAAATATCAGCGGATCCAGCAGACCATCATTGATGCCCTGGATCAGGCAGATCATTGTGAAATTAAGGGTTGTAACGGCAATCATACCGATCTGAAAGTAAACTTATGGAAACTGAAGAACCCTGCGAAGGAGACTATTTTTGAAAACTGCGTGGCAGATGTGAACATCCCCGTGGGTGAGGTATTTACATCTCCGGTACTGGAAGGTACGGACGGTGTGCTGCATGTGACCAGGGTATTCCTGAACGGACTGGAATATAAGGATCTGGAGATCGCTTTTGAAAACGGTAAGATCAAAAATTACAATTGCGCTAATTTTGCCACAGAGGAAGAAAATAAGGCATTTATTAAGGAGAATATCCTGTTCCGCCACAAGACACTGCCATTAGGAGAATTTGCCATCGGCACGAATACCACAGCCTATGTGGCAGCAAAAAAGCTGGGTGTGGAGTCCAAAATGCCCATTCTGATCGCAGAGAAGATGGGACCGCATTTTGCAGTGGGAGATACCTGCTATTCTCATGCGGAAGAAGTAAAAGTATACAATCCCGACGGCAAGGAGATCGTGGCAAGAGACAACGAGGTGGCGGTGCTCCGCAGTGTGAATCCGTCCAAGGCATATTTTAACTGTCATACGGACATTACCATTCCTTATGATGAGCTGGCAGAGCTGACCGCAGTGAAAAAGGACAGAGAACGGATCACTATCATTCAAAACGGCAGATTCGTCCTGCCGGGAACGGAAGAACTGAACGAACCGTTACAGGAACTTTCATAAAACCATTGCATCATCGACAAGATTTTAGTACACTTATAGATATATGGAAAAATCGGTGAAAACCGACACATGAGGAGGACATTATGGCAAATACAGAGAATTGCTCTAAGGTTGGCATTGTAATGGGTAGTGATTCCGATATGCCTGTGATGGCGAAGGCAGCAGACATTCTGGAAGAATTGGGCATCCCTTATGAGATGACTGTGATCAGCGCTCACAGAGAGCCAGATGTATTTTTTGAATATGCAAAAAGTGCGGAGGAAAAAGGCTTCAAGGTGATCATTGCCGGTGCCGGTATGGCAGCACATCTGCCCGGTATGTGCGCCGCTATTTTCCCGATGCCTGTCATCGGTATTCCCATGCACACCACTTCCCTGGGAGGCAGAGATTCTCTGTATTCCATCGTACAGATGCCCTCAGGCATTCCTGTTGCCACGGTAGCCATTAACGGCGGCGCCAATGCAGGACTTCTGGCAGCTAAGATCCTGGCAACCTCCGACGCAGAACTTCTCGGAAAACTGAAAGCATACAGCACAAAATTAAAAGAACAGGTAGAAGCCAAAGATGCAAAACTGCAGGAGATCGGCTATAAAGCATACCTGGAAGGCATGAAAAAATAAGAAGATAAGACAGAGAATCCGGGACCTCTTAAGAGGCTGCCCCACTAAATAAAACGAAAGAGCCCCTGCGGCGGAAATGAGGAGAAAATGGATTACAAGAAAGCTGGAGTAGACATCGAAGCAGGCTACAAGTCTGTAGAACTGATGAAGAAGTACGTGAAGGAGACCATGCGTCCCGAAGTAATGGGCGGCATCGGTGGTTTCTCCGGAGCATTTTCCTTAAGTGCCATCAAAGATATGGAGGATCCCGTGCTCCTGTCCGGGACCGATGGCGTAGGCACCAAGCTGAAGCTGGCATTTTTAATGGACAAGCATGATACCATCGGTATCGACTGTGTGGCCATGTGTGTGAACGATGTGGCATGTGCAGGCGGCGAACCTTTATTTTTCCTGGATTATATCGCATGCGGACGCAATATTCCCGAGAAGATCGCTACTATCGTAAAGGGCGTGGCAGAGGGCTGTAAGCAGTCTGACGCAGCACTGGTAGGCGGTGAGACCGCAGAACATCCCGGACTGATGCCCGAGGATGAGTATGATCTGGCAGGATTTGCCGTAGGCGTGGTAGAACGTAAAGATCTGATTACCGGTGAGAATATCAAGCCCGGTGATGTACTGGTGGGCATCGCTTCCTCCGGTGTACATTCCAATGGTTTTTCTCTGGTGAGAAAAGTATTCGATATGACAAAAGAGAGCCTGGATACCTATTATGACGAGCTGGGCAAGACTCTTGGTGAGGCACTGCTTGCTCCCACCAGAATCTACGTGAAGGCTATGAAGTCTGTGAAGAACGCAGGCGTTAAGGTAAAGGGCTGCAGCCATATCACCGGTGGTGGTTTCTATGAGAACATCCCCAGAATGCTTCCCGACGGCATCCGTGCAGTCGTGAAGAAAGACAGCTACGAAGTGCCTGCTATTTTCCGCCTGATGCAGAAGAAAGGCAATATCACAGACGAGATGATGTATAATACTTACAACATGGGTCTGGGCATGGTACTGGCACTGGATCCCGCAGATGTGGATAAGACTATGGAAGCTCTGAAGGCAGCAGGCGAGACTGCTTATGTGGTAGGTACCTGTGAGGCCGGTGAAAAGGGTGTGACCATATGTTAAGAGTAGTCGTACTGGTATCCGGCGGCGGCACGAATTTACAGGCCATCATTGATGCTATTGCAGCAGGCAAGGTTAAAAACGCACAGATCGTGGGCGTCATCAGCAATAACAAGACGGTGAAGAGCTTAGAGAGAGCACAGAATGCCGGGATTCCCGCAGTCTGTGTGTCTCCGAAGGATTATGAGAGCAGAGAAGTATTTAATGAGGCACTGCTTGCAAAGGTGAAGGAGTTTGCTCCGGACTTAATCGTACTGGCAGGATTCCTGGTGAAGATCCCGGAGGCAATGGTACATGAATACAGCAACCGGATCATCAATATCCACCCGTCCCTGATCCCTTCTTTCTGCGGTGTGGGATACTACGGACTACATGTGCATGAAAAGGCACTGGAGCGCGGTGTGAAAGTGACAGGAGCTACGGTACATTTTGTCAATGAAGGCATGGACGAGGGTCCTATCATTGCACAGAAGGCAGTGGCAGTGGAGGACGACGACACTCCGGAGACGTTGCAGAGACGTGTGATGGAACAGGCAGAGTGGCTGCTTCTTCCGAAGGCAGTGGATGATATTGCCAACGGACGGATCTGTGTCGTGAACGGAAAAGTAAAGCATACAAACAGCGAAAATTAAGGAAGGCAGAAGATATGGGTATGAAAGTATTGATCGTAGGCGGTGGCGGCAGAGAGCACGCCATTGCAACCTGTGTGGCAAAAAGTCCTAAAGTAGATAAGATCTATTGTGCTCCGGGCAATGCCGGGATCGGTCAGATCGCAGAATGTGTTCCCATCGGAGCCATGGAATTCGATAAGATCGTGGCATTTGCGAAGGAACAGGCAATTGACCTGACCATCGTAGGCATGGATGATCCCCTGGTCGGCGGATTGGTGGATGCACTGGAGGCAGAGGGCCTGCGGGCTTTCGGACCCCGTAAAAATGCAGCGATCCTGGAAGGTAGCAAGGCCTTTTCCAAGGATCTCATGAAGAAATACAACATTCCCACCGCAGCTTATGAGAATTTTGATAACGCGGAGGAGGCTGTTAAGTACCTGAAGGAGCAGGCAAGCTTCCCCATCGTGCTGAAGGCGGACGGTCTTGCACTGGGCAAGGGCGTATTGATCTGCAATACTTTAGAAGAAGCGCTGGCAGGCGTGGATGAGATTATGCTGGATAAAAAGTTCGGTGCAGCCGGCAACCGCATGGTCATCGAAGAGTTTATGACAGGCAGAGAAGTCAGTGTACTTTCGTTTGTGGACGGCAAGACCATCCGCATCATGACTTCTGCACAGGATCATAAGAGAGCAAAGGACGGCGATCAGGGGCTGAACACCGGTGGTATGGGAACCTTTTCTCCCAGCCCCTTCTATACAGAGGAAGTAGATGCATTCTGTAAGAAATACATCTACCAGGCTACCGTGGATGCCATGGCAGCGGAAGGCAGACCTTTCAAGGGAGTCATTTTCTTCGGACTGATGCTGACTCCGAACGGCCCCAAGGTATTAGAATACAATGCCAGATTCGGTGATCCGGAGGCTCAGGTGGTACTGCCGCGTATGAAGAATGATATTATCGAAGTGATGGAAGCCTGTGTGGACGGCACACTGGATCAGATCGACCTACAATTTGAGGACAATGCTGCGGTATGTGTGGTCCTGGCAAGCGACGGCTATCCCGTATCCTATGAGAAGGGATTTGTAATAAGCGGTCTGGAGAACTTCGACGGAAAAGACGGTTATTATTGCTTCCATGCCGGAACGAAGCTTACGGACAAGGGAATCGTTACAAACGGTGGTCGTGTCCTGGGGGTGACGGCGAAGGGAGCAGATCTGAAAGAAGCCCGTGCCAACGCTTATGCGGCAACGGAATGGATCTCTTTCGAGAATAAATACATGCGTCATGACATTGGCAAAGCAATCGATGAAGCGTAAGACAAGGTCAGGATACAAAAGGAGTTGCAGATGAAAAAGACAGTACAGAGAATAAGTAAATGTAAGGTTTTCTGGGGAATGCTGGCACTGGTATTTGTGTTGGGAGCAGGAATTTTTAGTGAGAATCTGGCAATTGTCAGCCATGCGGAAAGTGCAGCCAAGGTAACAGCATCCAGTGCTAAGATCCGTAAAACTGCGGATTCTTCCAGTGAAGTGATCGGCAGTGCAGCCAAAGATAAGACGATCTCCATCAAAAGTCAGACCAAGGGAGCAGACGGTTATACCTGGTATGAAGTATATGTAGATGCGAATACGCTGGGATATATTCGTTCCGATCTGGTAAGCATTACCGACGGATCTACCCCAACGTCTTCTTCAGGTACAACAACTACTACAACGACTACGACCACAGCAACACCGGCGCCTGTTGTGAATGAGACTCCTGTGGAGGTTACTGCAGTGGAACCTCTGAGCGCGACTGTGACCGGAGGTCAGTCTGTTCGTGTGCGCAGTAATGCGTCTACCACCAGTCAGATCGTGACTACAGCGGAGAATGGAATGGCACTGACTGTGACCGGACAGGCAACAGGAACCGATGGAAAGACATGGTATCAGATAAGCTTTATTTCCAACAGTGTCGAGGTGACAGGCTTCATTCGTTCGGATTATGTTGCATTATCCGGAGAGCTGCAGGCACCGGTAGAAGAACAGCCGGTAGAGGAACAACCCACAGACGAGCAGCCTGCGGAAGATACCCAGACCACATCCAAAGACTGGGATACTCAGATGCAGGGAGATGCATGGTATCTGCTGGACATGGCAGGGCAGAAGCAATATAAGATTGATGATCTGTTCAATTCCCTGAACCAGATCACAGAGATCAATGCACAGTATGAGGCCAATCAGAAAAAGATCGGCAGCCAGAAAGCAGTCATCATTATTTTGGTGATTCTGCTTGTAGCGGCGGTAGCAGCGGTGACACTGTTGATCTTCAAAATCAAAGATATGAATGACGCATCCTATTTCTCTGACGTGGAAGAGGAAACGGCCCGCAGAAGAAGAGTGGACAGACCCCAGGGAGGCAGACCCCAAAACGGAAGACCCGCACCCCAGGGAGGCAGACCTCAGGGCGGCAGACCGCAAGGCAGCCAGAAAGTAATGCATGAAGTGGGAGCTGAGAGAAGACCGGCATCCAGACCGACAGGCCAGGGAGCACGTCCAGACGGCAGACCTGCACCTCAGGGAGGCAGATCGGTGACACCCGGACAGGGAAGACCTGCACCTCAGGGAGGC
>ERZ1034710.574-NODE-574-length-10555-cov-8.365333_pt1 | contig 10555 bp, 7 predicted proteins | sample MGYA00520597_ERZ1034710 | MGnify/ENA primary metagenome ERZ1034710 (study PRJEB33766, sample SAMN09781714) | gut metagenome | biome: gut microbiome | host: Homo sapiens | place: Madagascar | study: EMG produced TPA metagenomics assembly of the PRJNA485056 data set... | reverse complement strand
AGGAGTTGTATAAGGAACTCTTGAAGGATGTTGAGGGTGTTACCTTGCATGAGGCTCCTAATGCTGACTATGATTCCAACTACTGGCTCTGCACCATTACACTTGATCCTAAGCTGAAGATTCAGGGTCAGGAGAATGCGTACAAGGAGGTAGTGAAGACAGCTGTTGGTGGAGCTGCTGGTGTGATTCACATGGTGGATACTCCTACAACTGATTGTCAGCCAAATGAGAATGTGGAGGCATTGCGTGTCTTTATGTTGAGCAAGAAGATTGAGGCAAGACCAGTTTGGAAGCCTATGCACAAGCAGCCAGTATATCAGGATGCTCCTGCATACGTGAATGGTGTAAGTGAGGCTATCTTCAAGGTAGGTGTCTGCTTGCCAGCTGGTCCGATGGTATCGGACGATGATGTTCGTTACATTGTAGAAAGTATTAAAGAGGCGATTGTATAATCGCCTCTTTAATACTTTCTGAGTAAGGTGGAGTTTTCTACCTCTCCGTCTCTCCTGCAAGGAGAGCTCCACATCCTAACCAAGCCTTCCCTTCTTGAAAAGGGAAGGATGTAACCGCCCTCAGTGCTGTTTTTCTAAAATCATCCCGTCCTTCTTTACCATTAAAGAAGGCTCCACCTCTCATCTCGGTCTTCTCCCCTCAGGGAAGAAGAGGAAAACCGCCCTCCGGTGCTCGGAACCGCTTCGCTCTAAGGTTGGCGGGGCATCAAAGCCCTCGCCATGGTTGTGCGGGATGGGACCGCATGACAATAAAAGCTTTGTATAAGCAAATTCATATAAAATTATAACTGAGTAATCATGTATACATTTTTAGGTAATATGTTCAAAATACTCAAAGTGGTAGACAATAATGGACAACAGAGTTGAAACGGCAGAATATGCTTCCATGTTACCGATATGGAAAAATAGAAAAGGTGAAGGGGATGCTTAGCAATCCTTCAGCACCAAAACTATACAAAATAACTTTTTTCAAAATGCTGATAGGTGTAACTGCTTGTAATATAGTGGGGACGCTGTATTGGTGATATACTATTTACTAAATGCTTATGAAAAGAAAATTTACCATAGATAAGGTTGTCGAAAGATATTCGAATGCAATAAATGATTTAGCTGAGGTCCAAAGAGCGATTAATATTAAGGATGAAGCAGCTAGACTAAAGCATATGAGTGATGCGGGAGAAGCTCTTTCGCAAACAATAGAGTGGGCTCTTCATTGCTGCATTGATTCTCATAATTCAAATACTTTATCTAACAATTATGAGTGGGCTCCTGAGATGATAAATTCTTTCTTCTTGTCTGGTACAGAGAAAAAAACGTTATATTCTGAGACCTTAACCGGAGAGAAGCCAACTGTGAATTTTGATTTCTTGAAAAGCGAGAAAGCCGCAGTTACTAATAATAGAAAGCATAGAGCTGGAGATTTGGATTTTGAAAAACAGAAAACTTATGCCATTGAAATCGCAAAATTTATTCATGAATACTTGGATGATACAACATATCTTTTAACTCTGGATGAAATGTTGGCTCCTGAGCATGATAAAATGTTGGAGTTTTATTCTGCATGTAATTCGTTCTCACACCAAGACTGTTTGTTTGTGTTGCTTTTAGACAACGTTGTTATGCAAACTGCTAACTTTGAACATTTATGTCGAGTAAAATGGGATTTGGTGATAGATATGTATATGAACTCCCAGGATAACGGATTTATAAAGAACGCTCTTTCTGCAAAATCAATTCCGTTTAAAATAATAAATATATTGGATAGAGTTTCTGAAGATACTTTCCCTCTTTATAATGGTGAAGTTCCTGTTATTATGGCCAATGGATTACCCATGAAGGCGGTGCCTTACAATAACGTCAGAGATTGGAATCGCTCCTATGGCAGTAAACTTGAGAAATTACTGGAACAGTTTTTTAAGGTGAATACTCAACAGAAAGTTATTGTGGTGAGTTTCATGCATAATGCCGAGTTTGTGCGTAGTTTATTTTATAGCATTGATAAATTTGGTAGGGGGCTGTCTTTCGTGATTGCTAATGATTCCGATAATAAAATGGCTTCGCTTCATGATGATTTGGCAGATAATATCATTAGTTCCGGGCTAACGCCTTTGGAAGTGAATGAATGTATAAGTCGCTATTTACCAAAGAGAGGTGAAAATAGTGAACCGGCTACATATATCTTGCCAGATAAAGATGGATCTTGTGTTGTTAAAGCCATTGAAATGCGCTCTTTTGAGGAAAATTTTGAGGTGTTGTATCAAGGAATTGAAGAAGGTTATCAAGAAAAAGAAGAAGACTTTTTAAGGGGATTATGCTCATTAACCTGGGAAGGTGCTCACCGAAAATTTGCATCAGTTAGAAATAAGCATTATCAGCAGTATGTTGCTAAGGTGGAAAAAGCATTGATGCAAGGAGATAGGTCTCTTATGCTCATCCATGAACCTGGATTTGGTGGCACAACTGTTGCGAGACAGATAGCTTATGACTTACATGATAAGTTTCCGACGCTTGTATTGAAACAATATAAAGGGGTATCCTTAAAAACCCAGTTGGAACATATATACGATATTACAAGCAAATCTGTGTTAGTTATTGCTGAGATTCCGCAGGTGGTTTCTAATGATGAATTTGAAAGATTGAAAGACCAGTTGAGCTCTACGAGACCTATTCTTTTGTTAGGCGTAAAGAGAGGAACGCCATCTAAGGATAAAGCTGTAAATAATTTGGTTGTAACTGATTGGGGAACAGATGTATGTCTGCTTGTAGATAAATTCAAACCATATCTGAATAGATACCCATCTCAGATTCAAAAAGAGAAGGAGAATATGCTTGATAAAATCGTAAGAGAATCAAGTGAAGCTTATGAGCGTACTCCATTTTTTATAGGTCTGCTTACTTTTGATGAGGACTTTTATGCGATTCATAGCTATTTGAAGAAGTTTGTAAATGCAATACAACACAATGAAAGCCAAAGAAAAGTCCTCATTTATCTTTCTCTGTGTGATGTATATGGTGTGAAAAAAGCATTACCTGAAGGATTTTTCGCTTCTGTTTTTAATGAGCAAGATAAAATAGGAAGTTTTAGTCTTGAGAATAGATTCAACCGAGCTGATGGCATTGTCAAGTCTTTGCTCTTGCTTGATAGAAATGCAGGACAAAAAAAATGGCAGATTAGACATCCTTTCTTCTCTCAGAAGCTGCTCCCGATGTTGCTGAATGGAACTGAAGCCGCTGACAATGGTACGCTTATGAATCTTGGCTCGTATTGTAAGCAACTCATTTTTGAAATTGCAAGGAGTAGCTATAGAGAGTTACTTGAAGAAACGATTTTGCAACCTCTGATTATTGGTACAAAAGCTGACAGGGCAGGAGAAAACTTTACGAAGCTTGTAACTGATATGGATGCTGCCAATCAAGAAGATGTTTTTGTTGCCTTATGTGATGCCTTTCCTGAAAATCCTCACTTTTGTTCGCATTTAGCAAGATATTATTCAAAAAATGAGGATTTTGATACTGCTATAAAGTATGCAGACTTAGCTTTGGAACTCAGTGTAGAGAAAGATTCTATGTTGTATCATATCAAAGCTATGTGCTATTATCGAAAAATTAAGTCTATAATTGATGCTTATAATGGCAAGAAGATTAAAAATAAGGAGGTAGAACAGGAAAATCTGAATTTAATCTTACAGAGATTTTTGCCACTAGCTAGTGAAAATTTCGAGTATGCTCGTTGCTATCAGCATGATGATGAGAAAGAGGTAACATACCTTCCGAACATTTACATGTTGATTAATGTTTTTGACTATGCCATTGATGTAAGAGGATTGGAAAAGAAGAAAGTGTTAGGAGAGGCTATAACTCCATATTGCCGTTGGATAGATGATGCACAGAATTTATTGGATGCTCTAAAAAATGCTTATGTATCGAATGAATCAGAACAATATACTCTCTGTGAGGCAACGATGTGGGAATCTATCAAGGATTTTTCTGAGGTGATAAGTTTGCTTAACAGTCAAATAGACAAGGGGCAAAATATTAGCTTAGTCAGAAGATTGTTGGTTAGAGCTTATATTAAAAAGAATGATAAATATAAAAATGAAAATAAGACCAATTCAAGACTTCTTTCCTTGATGGAAGAAAATATCTTAAGTGACCCTAACGAAGTGAATAACTATATGCTCTGGTTTAATGTTGCTCGTTATTCTCATATGAATATGGAAACGGTTTTGGGTAAAATGAATCAATGGAAAGGTTTGAACCCGACCAAAGATGTTTTGTTCTATTGTTTTGTCTTCTATGCTATCAAGGCTATAAATAATGATTCTACAGCTGCTGGTATAGCTATTAATTTATTGGATCAATGTAAGCGCGCTCCAGGTGTGGATTCTGTTTATATCAAAGAGTGGTTTGTGAATAATGGACTTGGCATCAAGAAAAAAGCAGAGTTGAGTAATGGGGTTGAGGAACGAAGAAGAGTATATGGTACAATTTCCACATATAAGCATCCTGGAGATGCTCGTATAACTCTTGATAGTGGTCTTGAGGTATTTTTCAAACCTTCAGTAAAGGGTATTACAGAAGCTAATCTTCATCATAATGTGAGCTGTTTAATCGGTTTTTCTTATGATGGTATTAGAGCGTGGGATGAATCTGTGAAGTTGGAAGAATAGAATCTTGCTAAGGAAAATCTTGGTTTGTATCAATTGTGATGTGAGGTATTAATATATATCATTAGTGTCCAATATTTATCGACACTAATGATACTATTCTATTTGCCAAATTCTACCAAGATGTATTAACCCAGGCAAAGATGGTATATGGTAGAGGAAAGAAAGTTTAAGAGTATAAGATGAAGACGAATATTATTTTTACACTGCTTACGGCATTCATGTTGATTGCTATTTCTGTCGGCTTTTATATGCAATGGAATCCTACTGTAATAGCTATATTGTTGGGAATGTTATTTATGGGTACCATTTGCTATTTGATCGGTATTTGTAGATATTTGATTATTTCTAGTATTATTTCCTACAAGGAGAAGATACATAAAGCCTATCGAAAATACATTCGCAGAATAGCTGTCAATTGTGGTCGTAAAGTCAACCGATGGAAATTAGAAGATACAGGGGAAAAACACATATCCTTATTGTCTCCTATAGATGATTTCAATAGGCATAAAGAATATATCATCCGTCTTAAAAATGCTATCGACCAACCGAATGTATTTAACATTGCTTTGACAGGTTCTTATGGTGCAGGCAAGAGTTCTATACTTAAAACTTTCAAAGCATATTACCCAGAATATCATTATGTGAATGTTTCGCTTGCGTCTTTTGTTGAGGTTAGCTTATCAGATGGCAATAATACAGTTAATGGCAAACAAGACAGCTTTGAGGAACAGTTGGAATATAGTATATTGCAACAACTTTTCTACCATGTAAAAGCGACAAATATACCAGAATCAAGATTCGGACGAATTGAAAGGACATCACGCAAGAAGCGAATTTTGGTTGTTGTGAGCATATTGTTGTTTATTGTAGCAAACTTATTTCTGTTTTGTCAGGAACAGGTGAACAAGTACTTCTTGATTCCAACAGAAGTCTTGAAATATTCATTTTTATTTGGGATAAGTATCTCTGTACTCTTTATTGGTCTATTTGTTATTTTGTTTCAACTTATTCTTTTCATAAAGAAGATTAGTATCAAAAATCTAACGTTAGATAAGGCTACGTTAGAATTTGAAGAGAAGAAGAATGTTTCCATTATGAATCGCTATTTGGATGAGATTCTTTATCTCTTCCAGGAAAAGAAGTATAATGTTGTAATATTTGAAGATATTGATCGCTTTAAAAATACACATATATTTACAAAGTTGAGGGAATTAAACTTGATTCTTAACCAGTCTGAAGAAATAGGAAGGAGAATTATCTTTCTTTATGCATTGAAAGATGACATTTTTGCCAATGCAGAAGAACGGACCAAGTTCTTTGACTATATCGTTCCTGTTATTCCTTTTGTGAATGTTTCTAATTCTGGTGACTTGTTCAGAAGAAAAATAGCAAATTTACATATTCCAGAGGCAGAGGTGCGTTCTTCATTTATTACGGATATATCCGCATTTGTAAACGATATGAGGGTATTGACTAATGTGGTGAATGAGTTTGACCTATATCGCAACTTACTTGACAAGAAATTGAATAAGGAAAAATTATTAGCTATGATTCTGTATAAGAATCTCTATCCTACTGATTTTTCTTTATTGCACCAAAACAAGGGCGTGGTCTATGAGACTTTTATATCTACAGGATTATTAAAAGACGAAATCAAAAAAGATGATTGGAAACGATTAGAGGAAATAGACTTGGAGATACAAGCTATATCAGAAGAGTCTCTTCGGTCTATAGAAGAATTACGCGCAGTTATTGCTGGAAAGATACTGAAATTATGGCCTGGTTCGGGTTGGGAAATATACAGCGATGGAAATAAAATAGATATAAGTAGTTTATACTCAGAAAAGAATATACAGCATATTCTTAAAGGGAATATATCCTTTAGAAATACCTACTACAGTTATAATATAAAGCATCTTACAGCAGAAGAAATCAAATCTACTTTGGGAGAAAGTTATAATTATAGTAAGAGAAAAGCGCTAATTCAATCAATTGCAGATGACAAGATAGAATACCTAAGAGAAGAACGCAAAGGTTTTGTGGATGCGTTATCTGCCACCGAAAAATTCACACTTTTAGATATTGCGAAATCAGATAGAAATATCTTTGAGCATGTGGACATAATAAAAGGACATGAAGAAAAATATAAGGTTCTCAAATATCTGCTGGAGAAAGGTTATATAGACGAGAAGTATTTCTTTTATATTTCCATATTCCAAGAAGGAAGACTAACACCTTCTGATCAGGAATTCCTTCTTTCTATCAAATTCAATGCACCAAAGGAATTTGATTATAAGTTACAAGAAATTCCTTCTCTTATCCAGAATCTATCTATTGTAGATTATGACCACAAAGGAATATTGAACAAAGATTTGTTGGAATTCTGTTTACTGCATGAAGATGAGTATGAATACGAAATCAAATGTGATGCCATCCTCAAACAAATGGTTGTTCATGAACAATATATTGATTTGCTATATAAGCTCATGCAAGAAGGCGATTGTGTACCGACCTTCATCAAGCGATTAGTCCATATTGATAAAAATGTTTGGAAATCATTAAATATGGATATGAATCATACCAATAAGGATAAAGACAGGGTTATATCCACGATGTTTAAGTATGCAGACATAAACGACATAAGATCTGTAAATACCTCATATCCATTTAATACTTATATAAACGATAACTACAATTATTCTGATCTGTTTGAAGATATAGATCAAAAAAAGGTTCGGGAGCTTCTTGATTTGCTGGATTTAAATGTTCAATCGTTGAAAGATGACAGCAATGGTACTGCCACATATTCTTATATATATGAGAACAACATGTATGCTCAGACATTGTATAATATTAAGGTGATATTCAAGCATAACGAATTGCCTGTAACTAATTTGGATTCTGCTATCTATACTTCTATAGAAGAGACTGAACTGAATGAACTACAGGGATATGTTCATCAAGAATTACCAACATTTATAGATACTCTTATGTTTGCTCCAAGCAACACGAATGAGTCGTCTGATAGTATAGTGTCTTTAATGGACGAAGACATTCAAGCTAGCGATATTATTAAACTTATCAATCACAATATTACTTTGTGGGATGATTGTAAGAGTATTATGGATGAAAGTATCGTAAGTACTTTGTTTGTGAAGAACAAAATAAAAATGACGTTTGAAAATGTGAAACATTACTGCTCTTGCATAGGTTCATGGAATATCGACGATACACTGGTGGCATTCATGAATTGCAATGAAGTAAAATCCATGGAAGAATTTACCAAGCTTGTTGAAATTAATGATGAACATGAAATAGAGTTGTTAGTAAGTGTTGTACAGTCTAACGATATTAATGACAATATAGTTTTCTCTGTATTCAACAATCATTGCCTAATAGATATATGGTGCAATGATTTGTCACAATTAAATGAAACGAGAGTGAGATATGTTGTAGATGAAGGCATTATTAGTATATCTCCAAGTACATATCAAGACATAATAACAGAACATCCACTGCTGAGCAAATACCTCCTTTGCAAAAATCCAGATAATATTATTTCTGAGTGGGATGAATTTGCTTTTAGCATAACTACTGTAGTCGAGATGCTGAGTTGGACAGAATATAAGAAATACCATAACTTCATATTGAATAAGATTGAAATGGAAAGTATTACGCCAGCTATTGCGAATGCCTTATTGTCATATTTCTGCAATTCAGATAGTGAATTTAACTTGTCTCTATATACGGAAGCTATGGAAAAGTCTAGTAATTCTGCTCTAATGGTTTTAGCAAGTACAAATTGTATTGCGAAAAGATTAATAGCAATGAATGAACTGGGTGGAATCTTCGCTAAAACAAAAGGTATATTAGAGGGTCTTGAAAAACAAGGAGAGCTTTATTCTATATCTAAGAATGTGGAAGGAGCACAGAGCTTTATGGAAGCTCTACACCAGATTAAATATATTGGTCAGGTGAAAGATAAAGGTGATTATCTGACAGGAAAAGTTTTAAAACGTAAATCAAAGTAAAATGAACAATAACTCACAACACTAATTCTTTCTCTGCCATCTCAACTTCGAGCCATTCATCTGGCACTCCTCCTACGGAGAGCAATGAGCGTCTTTCGTTACCGAAGAGAACAAGGAGGCATTGCGATGCTATCCGAATTTTCCGAATGGCTAAACGTGGACTATGAAGAGGTATACTCTAAATTTTTGATGTTAGAAGTAAGCTTTGAACCGGAGGATAATGATGATTTTATGGCTCAGTTGCGTCTGTTGGAGTGTTGGTACAGAAATCCATCCTACAGATACTAGCAAAGAACAGGTCCGATGCAGCGTAAGTATTCGGTAAGCCGATGGTTTACGGTTAAAAAATGCTAAAAACATGGTGCTTTCTTGGAAATAATTTGATTTTATCGTATATTTGCAAAAATATAAATATAGTAAGGTATGACTGCAAAAGAAGATAAGGAAAAAGAAAAGACTCGCAGAGAAAACCTGAGCAAGTTTATATATCAGCTTGCTAACACCTGCTTTACCGCAATGGTTGTTGTTGCAGCAGTTGGTCTTGTACTAGGTGTAGAGGACGCTAAACCCTATGCTTTGCTGTTAGGTGTGGGATTATTTTCTACTATTTTCTTAGCGCTGTTTGCTGATAACATTTTAAGAAATAATTATGGAAGGAATGTATATCGTTTTGGGTGGTGTTGGAATCGTTGCATGCTGCCTTTACCTTTGGTCTGCTTTTACGAAAAGCGGTAAGAAGTGGATTGAGAGCCTTTAGAGCTTTTCACCGCTGCTCGGAACTGCTACGCTCTAAGGTTGGCGGACTAAAGCTGTCTTCTTCATTCTTGTACGGGATAAGGGTAGGTCACGCAGAAGCCACTTCGTTAGCGTGGTTACAGGTGTCGCCTACTACGAGATCTGGAGACATCTGCTGTAATGCATCTTATCGTTCGTTGTCTAGGATTTCCATCATTTCTGCCGCTGTAATTACCGGCGGTTCTTTTGGGAAGTGTTTGAGGTTGCCGGACCAATCAAAGGTCTCGCCATATTGTGCGGGATGGGACCGCCTGGGAATAGCAGTTTATAGTTTACAGTTAATACTTTATAGTTTATGGTTGATTTCGTAGTTATTTGCTGATAACTTACAGATTTCTTGTTAATTTCTTGTTGGTTTCGAGAAAAAAGCGTAACTTTGGCGGCAAGTTGTATAAACTAAATAATAGGAGATAAGATTATGGCAATAGCTATTAAAACAATTCCAGTATTGACTGGTGATGTTGCAGAACGCTTTATAGAGATTGCAGAGAGTAGTAGAAATACTGCCACAACTGTGATTCCTGAAGGTGCACAAGATGCAATCCATCGTATGATGGAACGCTCAAAAAATGTAAAGATTAAACTTCCTCTTTAATTAAATTGGCTGGTGAATAATTATCAATTTGATATAATGGAAAGATGCGACTTCATGCCTTTGGCCTGAAATCGTTGCATTCTTTACTGTATCAAATGTTATACCAGGCTCATGTTCTTGGATTTATTGCATACTCAGATATTGGAATATCCTAATGTAATTAAGTAACGCTTAGGCATACTTCGTAAAAGTCTCTGTCGTCCTCATCTGGCATTTTACCTTTGCATCCGAATTCTTAAAAATCAGAATGATAGAAACAAAGGAAGACTGCGAAAAGGTGATGCAGGACTTTAACCAGAACCGTAGAGGGCGAAACCTGCGTAAGTATTGTAGTGATGAAGAAATCGACTACAAGTGGTTGTCTGAATACAAGAAGTAGTACTTTTATGGACTGAAAAAAGACCTTTAACTTAAAATAATGCAAGAAGTTTGGCGGTGTGAGGGGAAAAATGT
>ERZ1034710.568-NODE-568-length-10650-cov-7.373761_pt1 | contig 10650 bp, 4 predicted proteins | sample MGYA00520597_ERZ1034710 | MGnify/ENA primary metagenome ERZ1034710 (study PRJEB33766, sample SAMN09781714) | gut metagenome | biome: gut microbiome | host: Homo sapiens | place: Madagascar | study: EMG produced TPA metagenomics assembly of the PRJNA485056 data set... | reverse complement strand
GTAAAAAAGTTATCCATAGCATAAATGGTAACATAAATCGCCCTACTCGGCAATGAAAATAATCAATAATAAATTAAAATAAACCATGCAAGCCCTCGCCCCTTGCGGGAGGTGCTACGCACGTAGACAACTCACAAGATTGTATCGCTCACACCTCGCCACTTGCGGGAGAGCGGATTTTCGGTAGGGCGTGAGCCCGTAAGAGCAAATAACAAGAAAATGACGCAAAAATCCATTAGGATTTGTTGTCATTGGAATGTTTTGCTCGCCCGAATAATCCAAGACAGGGAGCAGTCGTTCAAGCGTTAGCGAGTTACGAATGCGGGTGAGGGGTTGGGTAAAAAAGGGATAAAAAAGGAGTAATATGACAAAAGAAAAACTAGAAATCTATAAGTGCGAAGTTTGCGGAAACCTTGTTCAAGTTCTGCTTGCAGGTGGTGGAGAACTTGTCTGTTGCGGTCAGCCAATGAAACTTCAAACTATTCAACACGACAAAACTGAACTCGGTGAAAAACACGCACCAGTAATAGAAAATCGCGGTAACTTAAGATTTGTTCAAGTAAAATCGCATCCGATGCTAAAAGAGCACTATATCCAATGGCTAGAAGTGTTCAACAATGACAAGAGTGAAGTTCACCTAAAATACTTTGAACCGGAAACTGTTCCGGAGCTTGAAATTTCTTGTCTAAAAGATGATATCAAAGCAATAGAATTTTGTAATATACACGGTTTGTGGGGAGAAAATAACAATGATTAGTGATAAAATTAATGAAATAATTAACGAACAAATTAACAAAGAGTTTTACTCCGGATACTTGTATCTGTCTATGTCTGCTTACCTAAAAGAACTCGGGCTTTTTGGCTTTGCATCTTGGTTAAGGTTACAAGCGCGCGAAGAAGTTGAGCACGGCTTAAAGCTTTTTGATTACTTGATAGAACGCAATAGCTTTGTTACGCTTAAACAAATCAAGACACCGGAATTTGAATACAACGGAATTGTTTCCATTTTTAATATAATCTATGACCACGAAAAATGTATCACAGAGTCAGTTATGAAAGTTGCGCGTCTTGCAGAAGACGAGTGTGACAGAACAACACTTACTTTTATTGATTGGTTTATCACAGAACAAATCGAAGAAGAAAAGAATATCAAAGATATTATCAAACGCTTAGAACTCTTTGGTGACGATAATGTGTCACTCTATCTTATGGACAAAGAACTTGCCGAACGCACCTAGGTGCTACGCACGTAGACACAACTGTCGGCTACTTGGTAAAAACGACAAGAGTATTTATAAACTACAGGTTCCGCCTCATTGGTGGAGCTACAAAATCAATGTTATATTTCCCCCGCACGTAGACATTTGGTCGGCTACTAGGTGGTGATTACAAAATTGTTTTATATTTACTAGCTCCGCCTCAAAGTGTGACTACAAGTGAAATGTGCATTTACCTACGCACGTAGACACAACTGTCGGCTACTTGGTAAAAACGACAAGAGTATTTATAAACTACAGGTTCCGCCTCGAAGTGTGACAACAAGTATGGCGCGTCCCCTCCCTTTATAGGGGGAGGTACAGACTTTTCTAAAACTTAATTCTCGCCCGCAACATCCATTGAGCGGGAGAGATGTCACGTTAGTGACAGAGAGGGAAGGGTGGGGGCTAATTCCCTCCACTTACAATTTTGTCGCTCTGCCTACCATCTGGTAAGTGTGTTGCAAAATCTAACTTTGCAAGAACGAACTATACTGTTGTTGCATGCCGGCAATCATCATGTTCATAGATGAGAATCTTTTTTCTAATTGTGCGCGGTATCTTTCGATAGCTTCGTTGGCTTTCGTAATCTTCATGGCTGTTTTGTTGATGTCGCTCTTGATGCTTTTTTCTGTGACGTCAAAATATCCGGTTACGGATTTCAAAGAAGATTCCAATAAGTTTTCAACTTTTGTGAATACACCTTGGTTGCTTGCTCCGCCGACAAGTAATGCTTTTACCGCATCAGCATCTTTTGCGTAAGCTTCTAGGAATTTATCGCGGTCGAATGATAAATCAATAATGCTTTCGTTGGATGTTGATGTGTTGTTGGCACTTGCAGAACTTACGGAAATACCGATTGCGCTAAGGTTTCTAAATACTGTTGCGCCGGCGTCAGAACCTGTCATCATTGTTCGTAACTGATTTCTAATCATCTTTAACGTAGACTGGTCGTGCAATTTACCGGTAGTTGAGATTTGCTCGTCAACGTTTTTCATAAGCTCGTTGTATGATTCAACTACACTTTCAATCGCGTTCGCAACCTTGTCTTTGTCCTTTTCGATTGTGATTGTTACAGGGTTGTTTTTAGTGATGTCTTTTAGATTAAGTGTTAAGCCCTTAATCTTGGTGATGTCACTGGTTATTGTGTTTGAAGTAGCAGAATACTTGGTTCCGTTTATGGTAAATTTCGCGTTGCTTCCAAGCTCTTGGTTAGCGACACTTAAACGAGTTTCGTCTAAAGAGCCGTCACTGTTCCATTTAGAATTTGTGTAACCCATAATATCAGTGAAGTTACTTGTTCCGGCTTCAATGTTAATAAGTGCAGCGCCTGTTGTGCGTGATTGTATAACGAGCCTTCCGCCGATAGAATCCCAGTATGCGGTAGCGTTTGCGTCTTCGCTGTTGTTAATTTGATTGATGATGTCGGACAATTTTGTATTCTTTCCGATAGTAATCTCTTGATTGCCGACAGTGAAAGTACCTTCCGTAACGTCACCGAGCCTGAACATTCCGCCTGCGGTAACGAGTGTGTCTGTGCTAACACGGTATAATTCACGTGTGCTCTTGGAGAACATTCCGCTCTCGTCTTTTACTAAACCAACTACTGCTTGTAAGTTTGATGTGTCAGTAGTTGTGCCTGCTTCTACGGTAACTCCGTCTGTTTTGGAGTAAATAACGAGCTTGCCGTCTTCAAATTTTAAATCCACATCAGAGAATTTCGCAGCAATTTGTGAACGCAAATCACCGAGTGTCTTGGTAGAATCGATGTCGATGAGCGCTTTTTGTCCGTTTCTAAAGATTGAGAATGTTCCGTCTGCGATGTTTAATTTGCCTAAAACTGTGTTATAGTCGGCATAATTAGCTGCAGACAAATCTTTTTCTACGATTTCGGTAGTTGTTTCTTGAACCTCATCACCGCTAGCCATAAAGCCGGACATTGAGTCGGTGTGTTTTGCCAAAATATTTAGAAGTTGTGATGTTCCACCGGTATGAACAATATCATACGCATCACTTATATATAATTTGCCATCATGGAAACTAGAAGCAATTCCAATATCATTTAATTTATCGATAAGAGAGCCAAAAGTCTCTGTTGATGCTATAGATATAGTTTTTGCTTCACCACGAATATCAAAAATTAAGCTACCTTCATTACGTAACCATTGACCACCATGTGGACCTGGAACTTCTAAATCAAACTCGCTCAACAGTGTATCCTTCGTAGCTTCGTGCGCAGCGGTTGAAGTTGTTGTTACATTTTCGGTACCGATGTAGTTGTATTTTGTATTTGTAGTGTTGCTGAATAGTTTTTCAACAACGTTGGATGCGTTTGTTGTGCTGTTGGACTTGGCGATATAAGAATCGCCGTTTCCGATAATCATGAGTTTTGCGCCGTCGTCGGTGTTCATCAGACCTGTTTGAAGCCCGAATGATTTTAGGTTGTCCATAAATGAACCGATTGTTTCGTCATCAGAAATCAGCGCAGTGTATCTTACTCCGTTGTTGTAAACGTAGTATTCACCAGATGTTACGCCCAAATCTTTGAGCAAAGTGTCGCGCGTAGCGTTAGTTACTGCAGTTGTAACGGTCTGCGTATTCAAATCGCTTGCAATGTCGTAAGTCTTTTTGTAATCGCCGAAGAGAACTTCTAAAGGTGAAGTGAAGTTATAGGTAGCAGGGTCATAATTAATTCGACTGCCATATGCATAACAAGTAATGTTGAAATCTGCTACAGAAGATGAATCCAATACTATTTTTCCGTTTTGAATTTTTGCATTGATACCGGCGTCCTCAAAAGCGCTAAGAATAGAATTGATATTAGAATCCAATGTCAATGATACACTTGTGGTTGTCCAATTGCTGTTTTTATCCTTTGTTGCTATTTGCATATTATAACTTATTATGCCTGCTACACCTTCTGTGCCATATGTAGCTTTTGAACTAATGGTATTTCCGTTCTCATCGAACAAATCTTTTAACTTAGTGCTGCCTGTTACAGCAACTGTCTGTGTTTCAGAGATTGTACGTCCGTCGGTTGTTGCGTTGTAGATTGTTTCGTAAGCAATTCCTTCAGATTTAAATTGAAACACATCTAATATATTAGAACCACCACTTACAGCTTCCAAGTGCAAACCACCTTCATTGTCATAAAAATAAATGTTATTATTCTCATCCGCTATAGCAAAGATTCCATGTTTATTTAATTGTGCTGCCAAATCATTTAATGTTCCGTCTTGGTTAATAGTAATAGTTATATCTACAGATGAGTCGTTGTAATCTTTGATTTTAATAGTGCCATCGCCATGATTGTAACCATCGATATTTTTGATTACAGTATTTGGGGTAACAACTCCTGTCGTAGTCGTAGTCAAAGTTCTACCATCTGTAACGTTTTCGTACGTAGTTTCGCCGTCGACAGTATAAGTATAACCGTTACCAACCCCAGCCAACTTCAATACATTCTTGAGGTTGTCGGACATAGAGGATATCCAAGCCATATTTGTATAACTTTTACCAGATCCAATGACAACTTTGCCACTACTACCTCCGATTACAGTTCTTATACCAGATCCTAATTTATTTGCTAAATCCAATAATGTATCACTTTCTGATACAACAATAGTAGCCTTAAAATCGTCTTGTGTGCCATCTTTTATAATAGTTGCTGTGCCAACCAAACCAAGTTGTCCAAGAGTTGTATTAGCATTTTCGGTATATGTAGTCACTTTTTCTTGCTTGTTAGAATTTGTGTTGCCATAAACGTAACTGGTTGTGCTGGTATAATAATTGACAGGATTTCTTGACAAACCTAGTTTATGGAAAAAATCGTCATTGCCACTTTGACCAATCCAACTGATATAGGAGTTATTGTTTTTACCGACAGTGATTTGACTGTTAGAAATACCACTTCCGCTAAAGCCTTTGCTTTCTAACCAGCTGATAAAATCATCAACTGTTGTCTCAGAGTTTGTTGTAAAGTATAGATATCCTGATGTTCCATTACTATTGAGCGCACGCATATCAAAAATATTGAACGAACCAATACTACAACCCAAATCCGTCAACTTCGTTGACCCTGTAACAAGCGCAGTTGTAGAACTATTTAATGCATAAGAGTTGCTGTTGGTTAGGTGTTTATAATATGTCTTATCTTCGCCTGCATATATAGAAAATGCACTTGAAAATGCTGAATCAAAGCCTGTTATGTATGATGTAGAAGAAGAACTAATTGAAAGGTATCCATTGTCAAAACTTAATGTATAACCTTTCTTTCTTAAAGCTGATTGCAAATCCCAGAAAGTCATGTTACTGCCTGTGTATTTGATAGATGTTCCATCACTAAAAGATATAATATCATCATTGGTGGAAAGATAGTTCACAGCATTGCCAATAGTCATACCACCTACAACTGTCTGGTATGTTTTTGTATAGTAATTTGATGAATATGGAGTTATATCTATTAAATTTGCAAAATCCATTGATGTCATGTAGTAGCCGCGACCTTCGCCAAATGAAAACTTTCCATCACTAAAGTCTGCATTAATACCGGTGGCACCAAAACTATCTAGGATAGTTTTGACAGTAGAATCGCTTGTGACATTTATACTAGCAGTTCTGAATTCGCTATCATACATCTCCCAATATGTATATTGATAAGTTTTACCATTAACAAAACCTAAATCTGTCAATTTGGTAGATGTTGTCGCAGCCTCAGTAGTAGTGTAGCGCTCGGTTTGAGAATTCGAAGACGTATTCTTAGTACCGGTGACTGTCTTGGTTGAGTGCAATAAATATTCGCCAAGTAAACCTAAAAATTTATAAGCATGGCATTGATAATTTGTATAATTAGAACCTATACCATTAAAGTAACTATTTTCATTTCCACCAAAAATAATTGAGTTATCTGTTACAGTAGATGTTATTCCAGTCGTAGAATTTAGCCAAGAAATAAAACTTCCCACGGTTGAAGTCGATGAAACGGTAAATGTTGCTTGATGTCGATTTTCATTATTAAACCACTCTACTTGAAAATATGTACCATCTGTTAACAAGCTTCCACTACCATCTCTACAATATAAATCAGTCAATTTTGTGTTTGATAAATTTGATGTGATTGTAGAACCGGATGCTGTTTTTAAGTTTGTAGCAGTATAAGTTACACCAATAGTTTGTGTAAGAGTCTGACCGTTGCTTGTTGTGCCAATTCCTAACGCATCAACAATATCACCTGTAAAATAGTAATAGTCAGTTGTTCTTTTGCCGGCATTTTCATATGTATCTGTACCTGCAACTTGAGTAAGCGTTAATCTACCATTTGTCATAGATGCACTCACAGAACCACCACCACGACCTTGATAAGGTTTTTGGTTAAAAATATTACTAAATGTATCATAGCTACTAACAGTAATTGTTTCTATGATATTCCCGGCAGATGATCTAACATAAATCTTTTTATCTATGCTGTCCCAATCGCTTATACATCCTGAAATCTTGGAATCCAATGTTGCGGTTTGTGTTAGGGTTACTGTTGCTTTTAGTTGTGACATGGATGTCATTGCAGCAGAACGGGTGATATACCCCGAAGCACTGCTGCCACTGGTAACAGCTTGACCTTTAGTTGTGCTAGAGCCTCTTGTCCAACCCATACGGTCAGCAAAATCACCTTTTACATAACGATGATTGCTACTAATATCATTCAATGTGATTGAACCATCAGAGTTGATAACGTTTTCTAATCCTAAATTAGCTAGCTGTTGTTGCAAATCAGCTACTGTCATGCTATTGGTAACTGTTATGGTACCCATTGCACTCTTATCATAATAAGCAACCATTGTTTCACCGCTACTAAATCCACCAACAACATCTTTTAAGTATACGCTGCTAGCATTACTACTTGTGACACTTATACTGGTTGTGTAATAGAGTGTGCTACCGGTGTAGGCGGTGCTTGTAGTTGTAGTGGAAGAGGAGATGGTTGTTGTGGTGATGCCAAGTTTGGATAGAATGCCTCCAGAAGATTCGTAGTCTTCTATATGTTTACCATCTGTATTATTGATTTGTAGTTTACCATCACTAAGTGTAGCTTCAATGCCATGGCTTTGCAGTTTATTAATTAATTCATCAAAAGTAGTTGATGACGTGATAGTGTAATTATATCCAACAAAATTAGTCATCATAATCTGTATTTTGTTATAACTATCATTGCTATCCAAATCCACAAAATCACTAATCTTGGAGCTACCTGTTGCAACAACAGAAGTTGTGTATGTTAGAGCGGCGGTTGAGGTTACAGATTGACCAGTCGTTACGCCGGTTGAAGTTGAAACAGTCTGTATGCCGAGTGCTTCGGCAAGATCACCGGTAACAATATGATTTAAATAGTCTGTACTAAGACTGATGACACCATTTTTTAATGATAATGTTATACCGAACTTTTTAAGTTCGCTAATAAAATCTGCAAAAGTTGTATCGGAGCTAACACTATGACCAAATATACCTCCAGCAGGATTGCCGGCAGAATCTTTTATGTCGTATTCTAACCCTGCCAAGCCCATTTCACCAAAAGTAGTACTTTCATCTACGGTTTTGGTGATTGTATAAGAAATCTGTGCTGTAGAAGATGCACTGTTAGCTGTTACAAGGGTGGTTGGGCTATGGTTTATGCCAAGAGCTTGTGCAATAGCACCGACATCAATATGTCCGTTTTGCTCAACCGTAATTTTGCCATCACTAATACTCGCATTGATACCGTGTTCTTTTAAGATTGCAAAATAGTCATTGATAGTCATATCAGCATCCAAGTCACTAGTTATGGTATAACTATTACCTTGAGGATCTATTTGTATTAGTGGTTGTCTGCCGTTATAAGTCAATTTTATGCCTAAATCAGCAAGCTTAGTATCGCCGGTGGCTTTTGTAACCATAGTTGTATACAAATTCTTGCCGGTAGTAGAAACACGTCCGACATTTTTATCTGTTAGACCGAGAACTTCTGCTACATTACCGCTAACAGAACCTTCAGTAACTCTCAAAGTACCGTTCTTGAGTTCGGCTTTCAAGCCTGCATTATTTAGCGCTGACACAACTTCGTCAAGAGTAGAAGTTTCTGTGAATTCAATAGTTGTAGTATTACCTTGCGCATCAACCGCAACAAGCTGTGGAGTTCCACTAATATTCTTCCAGCCGTCGAGTTCGCCCAAAGTCGTTGCTCCCGTTGCTTCAATTCCGGTTGTAATAATTGTAGTAGTTTTCAAACCTTCTGCCGTTTGGCTCTTAGAGCTTACATCAGAATGTAAGCCAAGAACATCGAGTAACTTTGTATTACCGATATCTGTGATGGTCGCATCTTTGATAGTTAAAGTTCCATCATCTGCCAATTCTGCATCAGCACCATAGTTTTTGAGTGTACCAACAAACTCAGAAAGTGTCATTGAACCATCTACTGAAATCGTATAAGTTGCGCCATTGACATTAACCTCAACAATACCGTTTTTCAGAATTTTACCCGTATCCAGTTCTGACAATTGTGTATTACCTGTAGCGGTAGAAGTTACTGTTGATGTTGTATAAGTAACAAGATTTGTGCTCTCGTATCCGCTTGATTGCAAGTGGAATGCATCAATAATACCGGTTCCATTATCAACAATATTACCGCTAGGCAAGTCTACAGAGAATACGCCTGTTTTTTCGTTGAAATTGGAATCAACGCCGATGTTCTTTAACTTAGTGATGAAATCTGCAATCGAATTGTCTTCGCTAATCGTAATATTATTTTTAACACCTTTAACTGTGACATCAATAGTACCGTTTTTAACTCCCAAGTCACCGAGTTTTGTATTCAAAGTCGCAGTCTGGATTTGTGTAATAGTTTCCAGTTGTTTGATTCCGCTGTTTGCTTTAGTTTGGGTCGCAAGTTTGTCAACATTAACGTCGTATTTCGCTTCTTCTGCTTCATGAGTCGCGCTTGCAGAAACCAAGTTTGCGTTCGTAGATGAAGCTAGTTTTTGCGCAAAAATATCAGAAGCAGCAGTTCCGAATTTTGTATCTGTAACTTTTTCCAACACAGAACGGAACGAAGTAAAAAATGATTTTATACTCGCAACAGCTTCTTGTGTCAGCTCCAATGTCTTTTTTGTTGACTCGTATGAGCTGACTTTCTCTTGTTTAATTTTTACCAGTGATTCGACCCAAGATGATGTGTCTAATCCTGTCGCTAATCCGCTGAATGATATACTCATGTGTTCCTTTGTGTTGAGTGGTTTGTGTTTTGTTGTTTTAGTAGTTATTACTATAGTTTTGGCGCGTCCCCTCTCCTCGGGGGAGTTTTTCGCTTCACTTACAAGCTTGTAGTTATGTCTACTATCTGGTAAGTGTGGTGTAAAGGGTGGGGGCTAATCCCTTTCACTTACAAGCTTGTAGCTTTGCCTACCATCTGGTAAGTGTGTTGTAAAGGGTGGGGGCTTTCCCGTAAGGGCTTTCACTAAATTTTGTCATCCCCTCGCCCCTTGTGGGAGAGGGTAGAATTTCAAGTTGAGCTTTGCGAAACTTAGAAATTCGGGTGAGGGGATGAACCCTCTGGGTATGCTTGTAATAAATAATTTATTATCCATATCCACCCTCATCAGGGCTCAGCCCAGCTTGTCTTGGATGATTCGGGGTGTCGGCAGAGTAACGTCCGACCTCCACCTTACGGGCTAACGCCCTACCGAAAATCCGCTCTCCCTTCAAGGGCGAAGCGTGAATCGCGTTATTTCTGATATCTATTTTGGGGTTATATTCATACTCAAGCCTCTGTTTTAAGAAAAAGGTATCGGTAAGTTTGCCGATACCGGCTCCAATATTGTAATGAATGTAATCTTGGAGCATACAAAACTTTTAAGTTTCCAGATTATAATAAAGCTAATCTGTGCTACAAATCTACTTTTTACATTACTTCTAAAGACAAATCTTTTGTCCTTTTTTTAGTATATTTTCGGACATAACATTTTATACAAATTGTTATGTTACATTTTTAGCAAAATATTGATAAACATTAGAATTAAACAGTATATACCTGCCGTATCATTTATATATCACAATTTTTTACAAGGACTTCACAAAAGCTGAAAGCTATGTTATAATGGAGTTGTGAAATCGAATGTATAAATTCTAAACATAACAATTTGTATAAAATGTTATGAGCTAAATGAAATTAACCTTTTCAGCCCTCTAAAATAAAGAAATCTTGCAAAAATAAGTATTAAAAACTTGATGATATATAAAATTTAACACCCGTTTGCGAGAGCAAACAAGAGGGTGAGAATCCCAATAAAAAAACTCCTCAAAAGGAGTCTTTAAAAATTGCGCTTGGAGACTCTGCCGAACAAAAGGTGACTAAATGTCACGTTTTGTG
>ERZ1034710.566-NODE-566-length-10673-cov-3.192032_pt1 | contig 10673 bp, 9 predicted proteins | sample MGYA00520597_ERZ1034710 | MGnify/ENA primary metagenome ERZ1034710 (study PRJEB33766, sample SAMN09781714) | gut metagenome | biome: gut microbiome | host: Homo sapiens | place: Madagascar | study: EMG produced TPA metagenomics assembly of the PRJNA485056 data set... | reverse complement strand
TGCTCATTCCGATGATGTTTGTCTTTACCGCTCTTTTTGCCGCGCGCGGCGAGCACGGTGAAGCTAAGACCACGAAGACCGTTAATCCTTTCACGCAGATTCCGCTGTTTCTGATCGGCTTTGTGATTCTGGCCTTGCTCAATGTCGTGGGCGTAATCCCGGTCATTGTGAGCGATGCTCTCGCGCAGGCTTCTCAATTGCTGATCTTGGTTGCCATGGGAGCTTTGGGCATCAAAACGAGCCTCGGCAAACTCAAGTCCGTCGGTTGGGGGCCCATCATTTTGATGACGGCCGATACGGTTTTCCTGTTTGCTTGGGTGCTAGTCGGCATTTGGATTGTCGGTTAGTTCCGGGACGGGTTAGTAGAAGTCCTCGGAGCCGACATTGCCGGTGGAAAGATTTCAGTCGACTAGCTGAGCGGCGGTAAAGCGACGTTCGGGTTCGGAAAAGACAAGTACCGCCCGCACCAATCGCTTTTCGTCCGGAACTTCACCGTAACGGCGATTCTTGATTTGCTCTTCTGCAGCCGTAGTCAATTTCTCGACATCATCGGAGCTGCGCGCAAACTTAATTTCAAAGACCCAGTGAATGTTGCCGGCCGTGACCTCCAAGTCGGAGCGGCCGTGGGCGTTGTGCACCTCGACCTGCGGCATCATCACCGCTCCGATCAGCAGAACCTGCAGAAATGCACGACAAGCAAATTCGTCGCGGATCGGATATCGATCGTAATCAATCGCGGTGAAAGTTCGGTTGAAGATGTCGAGGACATCATCGAAGTTGCCGAGCGAAAGCGCTCGATTGAGCCTCGGCAGTCCGACGGCTATCGGTGTTGTTTTGCTCAACAGCGCCTCAGCATAAAGCTGCGCAAACGAACGTGCCACTTCTTCGTTCGGATAACCGATTTCGACATAGTCGGGCATTAAGACGCGCTTAACCGTCAAGTAACCTGTTTGCACCAACAGAGCATCCAGCGTAATCGATGCGTACTCGATGGTGGAACGCAGATCTGCCATTGGTGCCCCACGCGGTTCATCGTAGTGCGCAGGACTTTCCAGATTGTGCAGCGCAAGATAGTGCCTAAGCACGGACGGTTGTCCGCCTGTTTGGTACCAATAATTCTTGAAACCTCGCTGGGGGTCGGAAAAGAAGCTCAGCACCGACCACGGGTTGAAGACTCGTGTACGGGCGTTCTCGTCAAAGCAAAAACCGTTGTAATGGGCTCGAAGTTCGGCCAATAGCTTTGCTTGGGACATGTCGAGGGCCGCACATGCGTGCTGCAAATGCTCGCTAAACGAACTCTTGATTTCCTCTTCGGTGTAGCCTAGCAACGTCGAAAAACGTCCGCTCCAAGAGATGTCCGTGAAGTTGTTGAACACGGAAAAAATCCCTGTATTTGAGAGCTTCGTGATGCCCGTCATAAAGAAGAAGCGAAGACAACCTTCGTGACTCTTAATTTTCGAGAAGAACGAACGCAAGGTTTTTTGGATTTCGTCAAACGCTTTGGCATCCTCGAGGCGGGCTACCAATGGCGCATCGTATTCGTCAATGAGCAATACAAGGCTATTGCCGGGCACGTCGTCGAGCCAGTTCGACAAGCCGATGAACCAGCTGTCAAGTTGTCCGGAAAAACCGACGGCTTCGAATTTGGAGGCCACGTATCGGCTCAACAGATGTCGAAACTCTTCGACCGAATCGAAGTCGGCTATTTCGGAAAAGTCGAGTCGCACGACATCGTAGGTCTTGTCTTTCCACAACGATTCGATTGCAAGTCCCTCAAAGTCACGCAATCCATGACGAAAGAGCGAAGCCATGGTCGAAACCAACAGCGATTTGCCGAAGCGGCGCGGACGCGTCAAAAAGAACTTGCCGCGGTTTCGGCAAATTTCGTTGATGAGATCGGTTTTGTCGACGTAGATTTCACCGCATTGGCGCAACGTTGAAAACTCAGAGCTGCCTAGCGGAAGCGGTTGAAGGACTCGGTCGACCATTGCAAACATCACTAGTGTTTTTGATTGGACGATTGTAGTTGACAGATAACTAGATGCCTCTTCGCTCAGTTGCTAGAATGCGCGCTAAGGATATAGGCCTCTATTAAACGGCCTCTCAGATTGTGCTGAATTTACTGCGGAGATTTCAAAGTGGAATCGCTCAAGCCTCTTGTGCGCGTGATTGACGACGATGATGCGATGCGTCGCTCGTGGGCCTTTTTGATCGAAGGTGAAGGCTGGGACGTCGCGGTTTATTCCGACGCACTCGAATTCATCAGCTCCGGCGACTTCCAGCGTCCGGGGTGCCTTGTTCTCGACGTGCGTATGCCCCGCATGAGCGGCCTTGAGCTGCAGGATAAGATGCGCGAGCTCGGCATCGATCTGCCGATCATCTTCATTTCCGGTCACGGCGACATCGACATGGCCGTGCGTACATTGAAGCTCGGTGCGGTCGACTTCCTGCAAAAGCCCGTCGACGATCAGCGTCTTTTGACCGCCATCGGCAGCGCCGTGATGAACAACCTCAATCACCGCCGCACGGAAATGGAGCTGTCGGCCTTCCGCAGCCGTCTGATGCAGCTCACCCAGCGCGAACGCGAAGTGATCCGCATGGTGGCGCACGGCATGAGCAACAAGCAGGTGGCCGAAAACCTCGGCATTAGCGAAAAGACCGTTCAGGTGCATCGCGGCTCGGCCTACCGCAAGCTCGATCTTCACAACGCTGCCGAAATCGCGCGTTTGCTGCTGCGCTCGGGCGATCCCCTCTAACACGCTCGGTTTTCGCAAAATTCGATAAGCCGCCGTCACTGCTTCGGCGGCTTATTTTTCCTCTGCCTCGTCTATGAGGCCAAGTAAAAGGCGGCCGAAACGGCCGCCCCCTTCTTCGGTCTCCGAATCGAGTTATTTGCTACTCGATCGGCAACGTCTCGCCTTTGGCAGCCAAAGCGCGCTTGGCTTTGGCCGGAAGTCCTGCCATCCAGGGAAATGCTTTTTCGTGCTTTTCGCGGAAGGCCTTCACTTCGTCGATTTCGGAAAGCGTTGCGTCGACCATATCGAGCCCCTGCATCAGCATGCGGCGATGCCGTTCGGAAACGGCAAAGGAAACCGTCACGTCGCCCGCCACGATTGTTCCTGCCGGCAAATCGACCGTGAATTCGGCTTCCGGATTGCTGCGCACGACGGCAAAGAGTTTTTCCATGTCCTCAGGAACAACTTTGCAAGCGAGCAATCCGTTGTTAAAGCAGTTGCTGTAGAAAATCTCGCCGAAGCTTGCGGCGGCTACAACCTTAAATCCCCCTTGCATCAATCCCCAGACGGCATGCTCGCGGCTTGAGCCGCAGCCGAAGTTTGGTCCCGCCAGAAGGAGGGCAGCCTTTTGTCCCGTGGGACTGTTGAGCACGCACTCGGCATCAAGTGAACCGTCGGGCTTGTGCTTGAGATTGTAGAAAAGGCCCTTATCGAGACCCGCCTTGTCGATGCCGCGCAGAAACTGCTTGGGCATGATCTGGTCGGTGTCGATGTTGTCGGCTTCAAGAGCGACGGCAAACGTCGTAAGCGTTGAAAACTTATCCATGATTTATCCTCGCTCTCAAAGTGTTCTCGGGTCGGTGAGTTTTCCGGTGACGGCGGCAGCCGCTGCAGCCGCCGGGCTCACAAGGTGCGTACGGGCTCCCCGCCCCTGGCGCCCTTCGAAGTTGCGGTTGGTGGTGGAAGCGCAGCGCACGCCGGCTTCCAAAATGTCGTCGTTCATCGCCAGGCACAGCGAGCAGCCGCTCTTGCGCCACTCAAAACCGGCGTCCTTGAATATCTGCGCAAGTCCCTCTTCTTCGGCTTGCTTGCGAACACGCATGCTCCCCGGAACAACTTGTGCGCGTACGCCGGGCGCCACCTTGCGGCCTTTGACGACGGCCGCCGCCGCTCGCAGATCCGAAATGCGGGCATTCGTGCAGGAGCCGATAAAGACGTGCTGCACGGAAAGTTCCGTCATCGAACATCCGGCTTCAATGCCCTGATAGGCAAGTCCTCGCTCGGCCGCGGCGCGAGCGACGGGGTCCTCGAAGGATTCGGGTGCGGGCACGGCTTCGCCGAAGGCCACGCACTGATCCGGACTGATGCCCCACGTGACCATCGGCTCGACAGTCGAGGCGTCAAGTTCGACCGTGCGAACAAACTGCGCCCCTTCGTCCGAATAAAGCGTATCCCAGTGGCGGCTTGCGGCTTCAAACTCGGCTTCGTCAAAGTCGAGCCAATGGTCCTTGACCCATTGACGTGCTTTTTCATCGGGCGCGATCAGAGCGCCTCGGGCGCCAGCTTCGACCGTGAGGTTGCAAAGCGTCATGCGCTCTTCGATCGATAAAGCTTCGATCGCTTCGCCCTGATATTCCACAACGCAGCCCAATGCGCCGCGCGCGGAGATTTTGCGCAAAACGGCAAGCGCCAGATCCTTGGCCGTGGATCCGGCCGGCAGCTTTCCCGTAATGCGCACGAGCAGGGGCTTGGCAAGCCGATACACAAGCGTTTGCGTCGCCAGGATGTGTTCGATTTCGGAGGTGCCGATCCCGAAGGCCAGCGCCCCCAAAGAGCCGTGCGTCGTTGTGTGGCTGTCGCCGCAAATGACGACCATGCCCGGGCGCACCAGTCCCTGCTCGTCCATGAGGACATGTTCGATGCCCTGAGCGGGGTCGTTGGGGCCGTAGAAGGCGGAAATGCCGAAGTCGCGGCAGTTTTTGGCAAGGTTCGAGGCCTGCAGCGCGCTTGCCTCATCGTGAATCACGCGAGGCGTGACGTCGGCCGAGGGAATGATGTGATCCACCACACACAGATGCGCGTCGGGCGCAAAGACGCCGCAGCCGCGCTCGCGTACGCCGCTGAAGGCCTGAGGGCTCGTGTATTCGTTGGCAAAATGTGCGTCGACATAGAGAAGCACCGTTTCGGCGTCGATGCGCTTGACGGTGTGTGTCTCGACGATCTTCTCGTATAGGGTCTTGGGGATGGAACCCATAAGTTCTCTCCTATGTAAAAATCATCACAAATAGGATTCAGGCTTGGAGATTGTACGCCCAATAGGCGCCGTGCAGATGACGGATCAGTGGTTCGGCTAGGTTAAAATTTCGCCCGTTTGCCAAACCTTGCGAATATTGTCGCGACATGCCGCTTCAGCTCAGAAACAGCTTCATCCTCTTTTTATGCGCCCTTATCTGGGGCTCAGCCTTCGTGGCTCAAGCCATCGGCATGGATCACATCGGTCCCTTTGCCTTTACGTTTGCGCGCTCGATCATCGGGGGGCTTTTCCTGCTTGCGGTGATTCCCCTGCTTGACCGCATCACCCGCAAGGCATCCGACGGCAAAGAAAAAGGCGAAAACCCTTGGAAAAATCCCAAGGTTTGGACCGGCGGCATCGCCTGCGGCGTCGTGCTTTTCATTTCCGAGTCTCTGCAGCAGTTCGGGCTTCTCTACACCACGGTGGGCAAAGCAGGTTTTCTGACGTGCCTTTATATCGTCATTGTGCCGATTGCGGGTATGTTCATCGGGCGTAAAACGAGCTTTTTGGTCTGGATCGCGGTCGTGCTCTCCTGTCTCGGTCTCTATTACCTCTGCATGCCGCCGGGTGAATTTTCGCTTGCCTTGGGCGACGCACTGGTGCTGGCCTGTGCCTTCAGCTTTACCGTGCACATTCTAGTGATCGACTACTACACCAACTACGTTGACGGCGTACGCATGAGCTGCATCCAATTCTTCGTAGGCAGCCTTCTGGGGCTCGTAATGATGCTTCTTTTCGATCGTCCCTCGATCGATGCGATGATCTCGGCCGCTCCCGCTTTCCTTTATGCCGGCATCTGCAGCAACGGCATTGCGTACACGCTGCAGATCATCGGCCAGCGCGGTGTCAATCCGACAGTGGCTTCCCTCATCCTGAGTCTTGAAAGCGTGGTAAGCGTCATTGCGGGCTGGTTGATTCTTGCGCAGGCCATGACGGCAAGAGAGCTCACGGGTTGTGCGCTGATGCTCGGAGCCGTTGTGCTCTCGCAGCTGCCGCAGAAAGCGGTGACAAAGCTTATAAGCGGCGTTGTCGGAAAACGCGCTTAACCGTGATTGCCCATGGTGCTTGACACGCTGATCGATTTCTTTGCCGGTGACGGCGGCCTGTGGGCATTGTGCCTGTCGGCTTTTCTATCGGCCACGGTGCTCCCCGGAAGTTCCGAGGCGCTTTTGTCGGCTGCCGTAGCATCCGACCCCACTTTTGAGCGTGTGGTGCTTCTCACTCTTGCGGCAAGCTTCTTCAATACGCTCGGCAGCATGACCTCCTGGGCGATCGGCCGCTACTTTCCGCATAAAACGCCCGAGTCGGCGGCGCTCGAACGTCTGCGCCGTTACGGACCACCCGCCTTGATGCTCGCTTGGGTGCCGGTGATCGGGGACGTGCTCCCGCTTGCTGCGGGCTGGCTCAAGGTTGGGTTTTGGCCTGCACTTCTCTGGACCGCCTTGGGCAAAACCGCTCGCTATGCCGTGCTTTCTGCGGCACTGACGGGCTTTTTGTAATCGTCAACCCTGAGAGATTTTCGACTACATCGAACCTTCCGCTTAGTCCGAAAACAGGCGCAGATCGCTCAAGAGGACTAAACTAGCGGCCGTGTCTAAATGCCGGACTCTACCGAAATGATCGTCCAATACGCCTCCGACCTGCACCTCAACTACGGCCGCAATTTTGAGTATTTTCTTGCCAACGGCATCCAACACGTGGGCGAATGTCTCATTCTTGCCGGAGATGTGGCAGACCTTGTGTCGCTTAAGGACTATCGGCTCTTTTGGGACCTGTGCTCGTCGCACTTCAAAAAGACGATCTTCGTGCCGGGCAACCACGACTACTACGGCACATGGGATAAGCCCGACGATCTCATCGAGCCCATCAACATCGCCATTCGCCCCAACGTGCAGTGCTGCAGCAATATGACGGTGCGCGTCGGCGACACGGATTTCATCTGCTCGACCTTATGGTCGAACATCCTGCCGCAGCAGGCAGCGGCGATCAACAGCGTGCTGCTTGATTTCAAAGCGATTTATTTCGGCAAAAACCGGCTTACCGTCGAGCAGTACAACGAAATGCACGCCGAGTCCCTTGCGTTTGTAAAGGAAGCCGTCGAAACGTCGGACGCCGAACACATCGTCGTCGTGACGCACCACGTCCCGACCGAAGCCGTGACGGCTGACAAGTACAAGGGCTCGCCGCTTTCCTCGGGCTTTACAACCGAATTGGGCGACTGGATTGCCGACTCCCGCATCGACTATTGGATCTACGGTCATTCGCATACATCTATCGAAACGACCATCGGAAACACAAAAATTGTGTCGAATCAGTTCGGATACATAGATTTGGGCGAGGGCTCCGACTTTGTGCCCACCAAAACCTTCGAAATCTGACAATTGCAATTCGGTGTCTAACGCATTTGCGGACACCGATCGCATCGGCGCCTGAAACGTTTTGGGAGGCTGCCGTGTTTGCATTCTTTAGAAGTCACCCGAAGACCCGCTACTTCACCATAGCCGGTCTCATCATCGCGGGCTTTTTCCTATTCTGGATTCTCGTTCTCAACGTGCCGGTCTGGTGCGGTTGGATTGCGCCTTACGCGTGATCTCCGTTTGACGAAATCGACCGAAACTAGCGAAAACAGCTTATACATCTCAACCAAAAGTTGTTCTACGCTTGGGCCGTTTGAACATTGCAAACACAGGGAGAACAAACGAAATGAAAAAGACGCTTCTGGCGGCCGCCTGCGCCGCTGCCGCAATGCTCGCCTTGCCTGCTCAAGCCCAAGACGCAAAGCCGTTGCGCATGGCTTGCGAGAGCACCTACGCTCCGTTCGTGTTCTTTGAAAGCGACACCGGCAAGCTCAAGGGATTTGAAATCGATCTGCTTGAGTATGTCGCCAAAGACATGGGCCGCAAGCTCGAAGTGACCAATATGGGCTTTGACGCGATTATTCCGTCGATTTTGACGGGCATCACCGATGTGGGGGCTTCGGCCTTTACGATCACGCCCGAGCGCGCCAAGCGCGTGCTCTTTTCCAAGCCCTACTACATCTCGGGTCTTTCGATTCTGATTCGCGCCGAAGATAAGGACAAAATCAAGAGTGTGAAGGATGTCGAAAACTGCACCGTGTGCGCGCAGATCGGTACCTCGGGCTCCATGCGTGCGGCCAAGATTCCCGGCGTTACGGTTCGCAACTTCAACACCATCAACGAAGCGTACCTTGAGCTCGGCAACAAGGGCTGCCGTGCCGTCGTCACCGATCGCCCCGTCACGGCCTACTTCCTCTCGAGCCGTCCGGATGCTGCCAAGCAGTACTATCACCTGCCCGAAACGCTCAACAGCGAATCCTTCGGCTTTCCGGTTGCCAAGGGCAATACGAAGCTGATGCAAGAAATCGACGGCGCGCTCGACAAGGCGCGCGCGAGCGGTGAATTTACGAAGATGTACGTGAAATGGTTCGGCGAAGAGCCCCCCAAGGAACTTCTGAAGACCGGCAAGTGATGCCCGCGGCCTGAGGGCTGCGCGCTGCTGTCGCGCAGCCCTCAGGCATTGTCTGCGAGCCTTATTGAGCCGCTTCGATGTCGGTTGTCGTGACGAGAGCGTCCCGTTGCAAGTACTTGATTGCCTGCAGCGCATATCGATGGGCCTCGTCGCTGGAGCCGGCGACGGCGTCCGTCACCACTCGAATGTGGTAATCGTGCTGATGGGCATCCACGGCCGTGTAATGGATGCAGACGTCGGTCAGACCGCCGATCATGTAGAGCGTGTCGACCTTGAGTCCTTTGAGCAGTATCTCCAAATCCGTTGCGAAAAAGGCGCTGTATCGTCTTTTACTGATGAGGTATTCGCCTTTGATCGGATACGTCAGTTTGGCGTAATCGCAGTACGGCGACGTTTCCACGCAATGTACGCCTTCGGAGCCGTCGAGCTCGCGCCCGAAGTCGACCATATCCTCTCTGTGCACTTCCTTGATCTGGATGACGGGAAGTTTTTTCTTGCGAAACACATCCAAAACGCGTTTGCCGTTCAGGATGCATTCCCATCGGCTGTCTTTTGCAGCCTCTTCGATGTCGTCGGGCATGTCAAGGAAGTCTTCCTGCTGGATGTCAATGACGAGCAGAGCACAATTCTTTTCAATGTCCATATTTGAAGTGCGGGCATTAGGAGCCGTTGTCGGCTCGGAGTTCTTCGGCAGGCCCCAAAAGTTCGGTCCTATTCGTGCGGAGTCTATCAAAGCGTCCGAGCATACAGTCGTTAGACGGAATCGTTTGCCGATCCGAACATCTGCGAGACTGTTGAGATCCGGTCGAAAGTAGCTTTCTTCAGAGCTGCTGTTGAAAACGGCCGATTTGCCGAATCCGATCGTTTCGTCGGCTTGCGTGTATCTCCTGCCGTGCTGAGGAGTATCGACTGTAATCGATACTTCGTGAATTTTCAGAGCAACCGTCGACTGTAATCGATACTTCTCGCATTCGCAGTTTCACGCCTTCCTCACAGGTCATCATTCGTTATCCGATCGGGGTGAACACCTCTTTGCTGCGACAAATCCTGTCGTACATGCTTCTAGCATGATGTTGTGTTTAGAGCGAATTACGGGTTTTTTGTTCCTGTGAATTCTCTTCTTGCCTTCTCCTCTTTTTCACTTTAGCGGCTGTCTTCGGCATCCGTTACGCACGCATGAGCAAATATCCGCACAACACCTGGCACGGCTGGGGCAATAGTCGTTTGCAGCCTCTTTGCGCTCACCGTCTGCAGGAGATCGTTCAAGGCAGACCGATCCTCTACGAGAGCCTCAAAAAGGAAGTTGAGTTTGCTCTGCATCCGCAGCGCTTTGTTTTCTCGTGTCCGCTCTACGATTCTCAAGGCAACGACTGGCCGCTTGCAACGGTTTTCACTCACGTGTACGTCGGCGACATCGCGGACTATGCCCGCAGCAAAGCCGAGCTGCTTGAGAACGGCAAGCATGCTTTGTTTCGCGCTTGCGGCAATTGGCTGACGCCTCGCGGCAACCTGCGTCCTGAGCAGATACGTCGCTACGAGTCGGTTCCGTTTCCTTTCGTGATGGTTCAGGCAGCGGCCGAATACGTCTGGCCCAAACTTTCGTTTCTCGTTCGGTTTCCCAAGCTACAGGCCTTCAACTTGGTTATGAATGTCGTCGAATGCGCTTTGCAGCTGCATTGGGTGCTGGAAGCAGCCCGCACCGAACAATTGCCCGAGAATTGGATTCCCAGCCTGCCGCAGGCTGAGTCGGTGTCGATCGAAGCAGAGTCGCTGCTCGATACGAACAGAATCAGGCCGGTTAGCGAAGTCGATCTCGGTCGCTTTGAGCATTCGGACGATTTTCGCTATGTCGTGCCTTTGTTTCGTGAAACGACCGGGTTTTTCGTGAGCTTCGACGACAATCTACCGGAGCTTTTCCGGTATGCACCAGCCTACTTCGTTTCCGAAATACCGACTGGCTGGAACATCTATTTTTCCGATGTCCGTAGTCCATGTGCTCGATACGTGGCTCGCGGAAGCGGCCGCGTTTGTGAGAATACGACAAAGATCTTGGAAAAAATTCGTTGCCATTTCCTCGAGAGTCTGCTTTCATCGACGACGATATCGGACTTCAGCTGCTCGGAAATCTTTGAGGTGCGGCTTACACCGCTTACGAA
>ERZ1034710.565-NODE-565-length-10679-cov-4.452278_pt1 | contig 10679 bp, 10 predicted proteins | sample MGYA00520597_ERZ1034710 | MGnify/ENA primary metagenome ERZ1034710 (study PRJEB33766, sample SAMN09781714) | gut metagenome | biome: gut microbiome | host: Homo sapiens | place: Madagascar | study: EMG produced TPA metagenomics assembly of the PRJNA485056 data set... | reverse complement strand
TAGGTAGATCAAGATGTAAATCCCCTTAGTTAACAGTTTTATGGACAATAATAAGGAATAGAGGAGGAATTTATGAGAGAAAAATATGAATCATTGCCGTTAGTTCAGTTAAAAGAACTGGCAAAAGTACGCGGTCTGAAGGGTACTTCTACGATGAAAAAGGCAGAACTGGTAGAAGCTATGCTGGCGGAGGATGAGCGTCTGAAAAAAGAGGAAGAGGCTAAAGCAGCAGAGCAGAAGCAGGAGTCTGCGACAGAGACCGTCAGAAGCGAAGAACCGCAAAAGCAGGAGAGATCGGAACGTCCTGTCAGACAGGAGAGGAATTACAGACCGGATCGCAATTATCGTGGGGAGAGTGCGGAGAACGTAGGCGTGCGGAGCGAAGCCTACACCAAAGAACGTACTTTCAATCCCAATAATGTGGCATATGATGAGAGTCAGTATCCCAAGGAACTGGACAGCGGTATCGAAGCCAGCGGTATTCTGGAAGTCATGCCGGATGGCTATGGATTTATCCGTTGCGAGAATTATATGCCCGGTGAGAATGATGTCTATGTGGCACCCAGTCAGATCCGCCGTTTCGGACTGAAGACAGGAGATATTCTGAAGGGTAACAAGCGGATCAAGACCCAGCAGGAGAAGTTCAGTGCGCTTTTGTTTGTCAAGAGCATTAACGGCTATACCGTAGAAGAATCCTCCAAGAGAATGGCATTTGAAGATATGACTCCGATCTTCCCCGATGAGCGGATCAAAATGGAGACTCCCGGCTGCAGCATTGCCATGAGAGTTATGGATCTGGTGAGTCCCGTCGGTAAGGGACAGCGTGGTATGATCGTATCCCCGCCCAAGGCAGGTAAGACAACGCTGTTGAAGGAAGTGGCAAAATCTATTCTGCGCGGCAATCCCAAGATGCATATGCTGATCCTGCTGATCGATGAGCGCCCCGAGGAAGTTACCGATATTAAGGAAGCGATCCACGGAGATAATGTGGAAGTGATCTATTCCACTTTTGATGAACTTCCTGAGCATCACAAGAGAGTATCCGAGATGGTGATCGAGCGTGCAAAGCGTCTCGTTGAACATAAAATGGATGTCGTGATCCTGCTTGACAGTATCACCCGTCTGACCCGTGCGTACAACCTGGTGGTTCCCCCCAGTGGACGTACTCTGTCCGGTGGTCTGGATCCCGCAGCACTCCATATGCCTAAGAGATTCTTCGGTGCAGCCCGTAATATGCGTGAGGGCGGAAGTCTGACGATCCTGGCGACCGCACTGGTAGAGACCGGAAGTAAGATGGATGATGTGGTATACGAGGAATTCAAGGGAACCGGTAATATGGAAATGGTTTTGGACAGAAAACTGTCCGAGAAGCGTATCTTCCCGGCGATCGACCTTGCAAAGTCCGGCACCAGAAGAGAAGACCTGCTGTTAACTCCGGAAGAGCTGGAAGCCATCAATATCATGCGTAAGGCACTGAATGGACTGAAGCCGGATGAGGCAACCGACCGGATTCTGGATATGTTTGCACATACACGAAATAATGTGGAATTTGTGAACATGGTGAAGAAAAATCACTTTATTTAATTATCGCAAAAAATGTTAAAATAAGTCTTGCACCGTATCTCCTCTTATGGTACAATAATACCGCTGTTTGTGGTTCCATAAGCAGTGAGGATGAGAACAAGAACTTATACACGACTTTTTTATAGAGAGGTGAAAGAAATGAAAGAAGGAATCCATCCCGCTTACTACCAGGCAACTGTAACCTGCAACTGTGGTAACACATTTGTAACCGGCTCCACCAAGCCCGAGCTTCACGTAGAAGTTTGCTCCAAGTGTCATTCATTCTACACTGGCCAGCAGAAGTCTGCAAGAACCGATGGCCGTATTGATAAGTTCAATAAGAAATACGGTGTTAAATAAGATTGCAAGCGAACGGTTGAGGTATTCTTATCTCAACCGTTTCTTGTCGTACAGAAAGTGCTTTCCTATACGACAAAAAGGATTCTGTTTTATATTGCATTACGAGGACAAAGTTTATGGCTAGAAGGAAAAGTCGTTATTCTGGAATCGGCGGTCAGGCCGTACTGGAAGGCGTTATGATGAAAAATAAAGAAAAATACGCGGTGGCGGTCCGTAAGCCGGACGGCGAGATCGAAGTGGAAGTTGAGACTTATCAGGGGCTGGCTCACGGCAGTAAGATCAAGGAGCTTCCCTTTATCCGCGGTATTTTTAATTTCCTGGATTCTCTGCTCCTGGGAACCAGAGCGTTAAATTATTCTGCTTCCTTTTATGAAGAGGAGGACAGTAAGGAGACAAAGCTCGATAAAGCAATGGATAAAATGAGCGGCGGTAACGGAGAGAAATTATTATCCGGAATCGTGACGGTGATCTCTGTCGTACTGGCAGTGGGACTCTTCATTGTGCTTCCTTATTTTATTTCATCGCTGTTTGAGAGTTTTATCCGCAATCGTTCTCTGATGTCGATCATTGAGGGTGTGATCCGTATTGCCCTGTTTTTACTGTATGTATGGGGCATCAGTGCCATGAAGGATATCCGCAGACTGTATCAGTATCACGGTGCGGAACACAAGTGTATTAACTGTATCGAAAAAGGCAGACCTCTTACGGTTCATAATGTGATGCACAGCTCCAGACTGCACAAGCGCTGCGGTACCAGTTTTATATTCTTTGTTATGCTGGTAAGTATCGTGCTGTTTTTCTTTATTCAGGTGGACAATGTAGCGGAGAAGGTGATCCTTCGTATTCTGCTGATGCCTGTTGTGGCAGGAATCTCTTAAGAGATCATCCGCCTGGCAGGACGCACGGACAATATCTTTATTAAGATTCTGTCGGCTCCCGGTATGTGGATCCAGCGTATGACCACCAAGGAGCCGGATGAGAGCATGGCAGAGGTAGCTATTGCATCTGTAGAAGCAGTATTCGACTGGAAGAAATATTTACAGGATACCTTCGGCTACGAAGTGGACGAGAGCTGGATGAAAGATGAGGCTTCCGCAGAGCCGGAGGATTAAGATGACCTATCGGGAATGTTACGAACAGGGCTGCCGCACCTTACAGGCAGCGGGAATCGAGGAAGCCGCACTGGATGCGAGACTTTTGCTGGAGGCTGTGTGTGGAACGGACCGCAACGATCTGCTGGTGCACGGCGAACAGCCGATGGCACCGGAAGCGGAAGAAAAGTATCTGAACTGGATCCGTCAGCGCGCGGAGCATATTCCTCTGCAGCAGCTGACCGGGGAACAGGATTTCATGGGGCTGACCTTTGCCGTCAATGAGCATGTACTGATCCCGAGGCAGGATACCGAGATCCTGGTGGAGGAGGTACTGAAGGAGCTCCATGACGGGATGCGTGTGTTAGACATGTGTACGGGATCCGGATGCATTCTATTAAGCCTGCTGCATTACAGCAATGATTGTGAAGGACTGGGTGTGGATCTGTCAGCTGAGGCACTGGAAGTGGCAGGACGGAATGTCTTGAAGGTGCTTACCCCGGAAAAAGCGGAGCATGCGCATTTTTTACAGAGCGATCTGTTTGAAAAGGTGGAGGGAAAATTCGAGATCATCGTGTCGAATCCGCCTTATATCGCCAGTGCAGAAGTGGAGAAACTGATGCCGGAGGTGAGGGATCATGAACCCAGGATGGCACTGGACGGTACGGAGGATGGTTTACATTTTTACCGCCGTATCATCGAAGAAGCAGGAAAACATCTGGTGAGTAGTGGAATGCTCTTTTTCGAGATCGGATATGACCAGGGACAGGCTGTATCGGAGCTGATGCGCACCGAAGGGTACTGCGAGGTACAAGTGGTGCAGGATTATGCCGGTCTGGACCGGGTAGTTTTTGGAACGTATGTAACAGTTCAGCCCGCACCATTCGCAAAGTCGCGCTGACACGCTTTCCGTCACTTCGTGACTACCTTTGCTCATAAACCTGGCGCTTGGTTCATGAACATATTCGTTCACAAAATCATGCAAGCATGATTTTTGCTCTCCAATATGTTCATGGCTGAACTGTTACAACTTATATTGAGAGGAATTAGGTATGTTTGACAAGTTAGAAGATTTATTGATTCGTTTTGAAGAGATCATGGGCGAACTGCATGAGCCCACGGTCACGAATAACCAGGAACGTTTCCGCAAGCTGATGAAGGAGCAGAGTGATCTGACTCCCATCGTGGATGCGTATACAGAGTACAAAAAGTGCAAACAGGATATCGAAGATTCTCTTTCCATGCTGGAAGAGGAAAAAGACGAAGAAATGCGTGAGATGATCAAGGAGACGTTAAACGACAGCAAGAAGCGCGTAGAAGAGCTGGAGCAGGAGCTGAAGATCCTGTTACTGCCCAAGGATCCTAATGATGACAAGAATGTAATCGTGGAGATCCGTGCCGGTGCCGGCGGCGATGAGGCTGCACTGTTTGCAGCGGAGATCTATCGTATGTATGTGCATTATGCCGAGAAGCAGCGTTGGAAGGTAGAGCTGATCAACGTGGATGAGATTGGTATCGGCGGTATGAAGGAAGTACAGTTTACCATCAGTGGACAGGGTGCTTACTCCAAGATGAAGTATGAGAGTGGCGTACATCGTGTACAGCGTGTGCCGGAGACCGAGAGCGGCGGACGCATCCATACCTCCACCATCAGTGTGGCGGTTATGCCGGAGGTGGATGACGACATTGATATCGTCATCGAGGACAAGGATATCCGTATCGATGTCATGAGAGCATCCGGTAACGGTGGTCAGTGTGTCAACACCACCGACTCCGCAGTACGTCTGACCCACTATCCTTCCGGAATCGTGGTATACAGTCAGACTGAGAAGTCTCAGATCCAGAACAAGGCGAAGGCATTTGCACTGTTAAAGTCCAAGCTGTATGACATCGAGCAGCAGCAGAGACACGATGCGGAAGCAGAGATGCGCCGCAGCCAGATCGGTACCGGAGACCGTTCTGAGAAGATCCGTACCTACAACTTCCCGCAGGGTCGTGTCACCGACCATCGTATCGGTCTGACCCTGTATAAGTTAGACAAGATCATGAACGGAGATATCGAAGAGATCATCGACGCCTGCATCGCAGCCGACCAGGCAGCCAAGCTGGCTAAGATGAATGAAGAGAACTGATTTGCTTGATTTTACGGTGTTAGTTTTACTTTTGTTGTTGAAAAATTATCAAAAAATATATGATAAAGACGGACTTTGACGCATGTCTCTGCCCGTCTTTTCCTTTTGGCAGTCTCTTTGATGCACTGAACACCTTCCTGGGTACGTTTCCATGTATAGACTTATTACGGAAAAGATGGGAATTTTACTTTGGATATAGAAAAAGAAACGTTGGCATGATATATTGGGAGGAGATAGTTTAAAAAGAAATTCTATGCTGTTACACGCATGATGTTTTTTCTATCGAAGAGTATCTGCAATATTGTGAAGATGATGCAAATAGGCGGTTTAGGGCTGAGTATTTAAGCTTTATTGTAACCTCAGTAGATGAATTGGAATTATAGGGGTGGCGGAATGTTCGGCTCTTTTTATATGTCATCTTGAAATTTATGTCAAATATTGTTATCTGTTGGTAGATTTTATAAGGGTTGTGGGGGTATAATTATAGCAAAGTACAAATGTATTTCAATATTATTTTAGATATTAAGGGGGAGCAGAATGAACATTGTAGGAATGGTCATTAATGGGTATTTGTTTGAAGAAGCACTCGGGAGTGGTAGTTTCGGTGCAGTATATAGAGTATCGAAAGAAGGAAAGCAATATGCGGCCAAAATCCTTGCGGAAACATATATCTTGGATGAATTTAAGAGTGAAGATAATCGAATCACACGTGAAATAGAGGTTTTAAAGAAGGTAAAGGGTGAGAATTTAATTAAGTATCAAGAGGATTTCTTTTTTGAAAATGAATTTGGAGTAACAGAATATGTCATTGTTATGGAATATTTTCACGGAAAGACATTGAGAAGTTATTTGAAAAACGATATAAAATTAGAAGTATTAATTGAGATTTTTGTAAAAGTGTTACAAGGTGTTAAACAACTTCATGGTACAATCATTGATAGGGAAGGGATTATACATAGAGATTTAAAGCCTGATAATATCATGATTGACGACGATTTAAATGTGAAAATTATTGATTATGGTTTGAGTAAAATAATTGACTTTTCATCTATAACGTCGACAGGTACGCAGATAGGTTCTCCTTTATATATGTCTCCAGAGCAATTGAAAGATAGTAAACATATTGATTATCGTGCAGACATATATGCATTAGGAGTCATTTTTTATGAAATGGTAACGAAGAATATACCGTATCGTGCATCTACACTTCCTGAGTTATTAATGAAAATATTGAATGAACCTATTATTCCGCCGAAACAGTTTAATCCGCAAATTAGTGATAAAGTGGAGAATATAATTTTTAAAGCTACAGCGAAAGAACCGTTTGCTCGTTTTCAGACTGTAGATGAGTTTATAGATGCTTTTAATGATGGAAAAGTTCAAGAAGAATTAATTACGTTAGGAAAATATTATGCTTGGGTTTATAAAGAAAAAGATGTTACAATGCAATTTGAAAATGTGAATCAAGCAGATATAATATATCCTATACATGTTCAAAAATGGCAGAAAGCATTACATCAATATTTTGTAGAAAAGAGTTTTGATAATGTAATTATTGATCCTTCAACGCAAAGGCTTTCGTATGTTGCATTTGCAAATACAAAAGGATTGGTAGAATTGCCTTATGCACCAGAAAAAGGAGTTATTTCATTAGAATATTTACAAAATCCTCTCCAAAGGAAAATGTATATAGAGAAATGGTACAATACAGTTTCGATGGGGAAAAAATTAATATTGCCATATCACTATATTAGCAATACGGATTATTCTGTAGATAAAGTAGAAGATTGGATAAAAATAAACATTCAATTGATTGATGAAAGCAGTAAAATTGTTGAGTCAGGTAAAGAAAAATATGCAATGATATCTATTGGTTTGGGACATCTTGTTTTTCAAGCAGATAGAATACTTTCTTATTTTGTACACGCGAATGTGGATGGATTTATTGTTCAGGTATCAGATATGAAACAATTGAATGAACAGTCTTTGAGAAGTTATATAGAGTTTATGATAAATTTACAGAAATATACTAATAAGAATGTAATTGCATTAAAAGTGCCAATTTCATTAGGTCTTGCTTTACTTGCCAAGGGGATACATGGATTTTCATTGGGATTGGCAAGCATTGACTATTTTGATGAGCAATATATAAAAGAGGAGAAGGATGCGTTTAATCTATACTCCAAGTTTTATTTTCCGCAGGTATTATCATTTTTATCATACCCCAAAAAAGATACTTTTGCATTTCAGCAATTATATGATTATTTTGGAGGGTGTGATTGTAGGTGGTGTAGAGGAAAAACAGCAATAGAAATAGGAACAGGAGATAAAAACATACAGTTGCATCATTGGCAAATGATGATTGAAGAAGTAAGTAAACTTAATGAATTTGAGGGAATGGCACGTAAACAATACCTGCTAGGGAGAATTGATGATGCATTGGTTAATTTGGATTTTATACCTAGAGAGATAATAGGAAGCCAAAAAAATACAGATTATTACAAATTGCTAAAAAATTTAAAGAAGATATTATAGAGTGCTGGAGGTCATGTCATGTTTAGCAGTGAAAAAGAATTGGTTGAAAAGCTAGTGCTTGACTTACAAGAAAGATACAATACGCAGTATATTGTGAGGGAACTAAGAAGTGGGAAAAATATTGCAGATGTTGTTTATACAACGGAAATTGATAGGAGTAATATTGTCTTTGACGATTATTTCAATGCCTATTACTATTTTAACGGAGTCTATAGCAAGAAAAAAATTTCTATTGATGAGGTAGGAATATCAGACACAAAGGCCTGCAAAAAATTTTATCATTTTTTATGTGAGTTGGAAGAATTGGGATATGTAAGAATTGATGGGCATTATGTTACATCCATAAAGAAGGTTGATGCTGTTACAAAGAATTTCGTTGCTGTGGAAGCAAAGTTATCAGACTGGAAAGCTGGATTAGAGCAGGCAGTTCGTTACAAACAATATGCCAATGAGGTGTATGTCGCAATTAGTGCAGAATATGTAAAAAATGTCGATAAAGATCAGTTTAAGAAAGTAAATATTGGGTTAATGAGTGTTTCAGAAGATAAATTGATAATTCCAATAAGAGCCAAAAAAGAGAAAGTTGAGAAGAAAGATATTCAATATTATATGACGGATAGATTTCTTAAACAACTTAACTTGGCCTATCTATGATGAAAAAATGGATAGAGGCATTTGCTTCGTGCGGGTTTCATTGGAGGCACGTGTTCCGAGCCTATAAACTTGGAGGTCTTTGCTCCGCACAAGTGATCAGGCAACAAAGCTGGCGAAGATGGATGTAGAGAACTAAATGACAGATAGACAAAGCCTGCCGGGACACTGTTCCGACAGGATTTGCTTTATGAAAGATATGGTTTTAATTTTTCTACGAGTTCCCGAGAACGAGAAGCTGCCAAAGGAAATGGCGGTGACATCGGAATGACAAGGAAGTGAGATACATGGAACAATTATTAATAATTGAAGATGATATAGGTTTGAACCAAGGTCTAAGCAAGGCGCTGAAATCAGATGACCGGCAGATTGTTTCCTGTAAAGACCTGAAAACAGCGAAGGAACAACTGCTTTGCGGCAGTGTGTCGTTGATTTTGTTAGATATAAATCTGCCTGATGGCAGTGGGCTTGACTTGCTGCAGGAAATCAAAGAAAAAGCACCGGGTATTCCTGTGATTCTGCTGACTGCCAACGATACAGATATGGATATTGTAGATGGATTGGAACGAGGTGCCGACGATTACATTACCAAGCCTTTTTCGCTTTCTGTTTTACGTGCAAGAGTCAATACCCAACTACGAAAGAAAACAAACATCCATAAAAATACACCGATTCGTATAGATCATTTTTGTTTTGATTTTGGGACTATGACCTTTTGCGTAGAAAATGCCAAGGTAGAATTGAGCAAAACAGAGCAAAAATTGCTGTGTCTGCTTGTAGAAAATCGCGGTCGGGTTATGAATCGCAGTAATCTTGTAGACCGAATCTGGACAGATGGAGCAGAGTATGTAGACGAAAATGCCCTTTCTGTTACAGTCAAGCGTCTGCGTGATAAACTCGGCGCACAAGAATATATCAAAACCGTATATGGAGTCGGTTATAGCTGGGTAAACAAAAATGAATGAGATGGGAATTGCTATTATATTGCTGTGTTTTCTGCTGACGGCTATGATTGTATGGTGGGAGCGAAGGAAAACCGTAAAAACAATGGATACAATTGAAAAAATGTTGGATGCCGCAATGGCTGGTTCGTTTTCTGAAACCACCTTTGATGAAAGCAAGCTGTCAGCTTTGGAAACAAAATTTGCGCACTATCTTTCTGCCGCAGAGACTTCTTCTCGCAATGTGGTTCAGGAAAAAGACAGAATCAAATCCTTGATTGCAGATATTTCACATCAAACCAAAACACCGATTGCAAATCTGCTGCTATACAGTGAGCTCTTGAAGGAAGAAAAACTTCCAGCAGAGGCAAGAGCAAATGTGGATGCACTATACAATCAATCGGAGAAACTACGCTTTTTAATTGATTCGCTTGTAAAATTATCCCGGTTGGAAAATGGAATTATTTCACTATCACTGCAGCGCACAGCGCTACAATCACTGCTTCAATGCATTGCAGAACAATATTCTGCCAAAGCCGCAGAAAAAGGATTGTCTCTGTATTTGCATGATACAGATATTTCTGCTGTCTTTGACTCAAAATGGACAGCAGAAGCACTGGCTAATATTGTAGACAACGCTATCAAATATACGGAGCACGGCACAATAACTATTTCTGCCGTAAGTTACGAAATGTTTGCAAGGATTGATATATCGGATACCGGTGCAGGTATCTCTGAAAGTGAACAGTCCAAAATTTTTACCCGGTTCTATCGTTCAAAGAATGCGTGGGAACAGGAAGGCGTTGGAATCGGCTTATATTTGGCCAGGCAGATCATATTCGGCGAGGACGGTTATATCAAGGTTACTTCCACTTTGGGAAAAGGAAGCACTTTCTCCATTTTCCTACCAAAGTGACATCAATTCTTTCAATACTGTTAGAATTCATTTCCTACCGGAAAGAATGTAGAAAGAATTTTATGCGATAATCTGTATGTAGCAAGGAAACACATCTTTGCATACATACAGATTTTTTATGGAGGTATTCATTTATGGAGATTTTACAGGCAAAAGCCCTGAAAAAGGTTTACGGCTCCGGTAATAATGCAGTTCATGCGCTGGATGGAGTTGATTTAAGTGTGCAGAAAGGCGAATTTGTGGCGATTGTCGGCACATCCGGCTCCGGCAAGTCTACCCTGCTGCACATGCTGGGCGGGCTGGACCGCCCTACAAGCGGCACAGTCATGGTGGACGGACAGAATATTTTCTCCCTGAAGGATGAAGCCCTGACCATCTTCCGCCGTAGAAAAATTGGCTTTGTGTTCCAAGCATATAATCTTGTTCCTGTGCTGAATGTGTATGAAAATATCGTTCTGCCCATTGAGCTGGACGGCGGCAAGGTCAACAA
>ERZ1034710.563-NODE-563-length-10704-cov-120.414029_pt1 | contig 10704 bp, 8 predicted proteins | sample MGYA00520597_ERZ1034710 | MGnify/ENA primary metagenome ERZ1034710 (study PRJEB33766, sample SAMN09781714) | gut metagenome | biome: gut microbiome | host: Homo sapiens | place: Madagascar | study: EMG produced TPA metagenomics assembly of the PRJNA485056 data... | reverse complement strand
GGCGGGAGCGTGACCTGACGGGGTGGATGTCGCTGTCGCGTAAACCGGAGGTGACGTGGTACGGGTGGGACGACGACCGGCTGACGACGGTACAGACCGACACCACGCGTATCCAGACGGTATATCAGCCGGGGAGCTTCGCGCCGCTCATCCGCATCGAAACAGACAACGGTGAGCGGGAGAAAGCGCAGCGCCGCAGCCTGGCGGAGAAGCTGCAGCAGGAAGGGAGCGAGGACGGGCACGGCGTGGTATTTCCGGCTGAACTGGTGCGGCTGCTGGACAGACTGGAGGAAGAAATCCGGGCAGACCGCGTGAGCAGTGAAAGCCGGGTGTGGCTTGCGCAGTGCGGGCTGACGGTGGAGCAACTGGCCAGACAGGTGGAGCCGGAATACACACCGGCGCGAAAAGTTCATTTTTACCACTGCGACCACCGGGGCCTGCCGCTGGCGCTCATCAGCGAAGACGGCAATACTGTGTGGAGTGCAGAATACGATGAATGGGGCAACCAGCTGAATGAAGAGAACCCGTATTACCTGTATCAGCCATACCGTCTGCCAGGGCAGCAGTACGATGAGGAGTCGGGGCTGGATTATAACCGTCACCGGTACTACGATCCGTTGCAGGGGCGGTATATCACCCAGGACCCGATTGGGCTGGCGGGGGGATGGAGTCTGTATGCGTATCCGCTGAATCCAGTGCAACACGTTGATCCATTAGGGCTTAGTACTATGATAATAGGTAACGGCCCCGTTCCTGATAATCCTTTTGGGCATGCTGCGGCGGCAAATCGATATGGATTAATGAGTTCGGGAACTGGGGATGAGATGGGAGCCTCTGTCTCTGATTATTTTAAAAAGATGCAGCCCCGCAGAGATACCTGGATTTGGATAATAGATACAACAGATGAAGAAGAACAATGTATGATGAATAAGGCAATAGACCTTAATAAAAAACTAAAAACTATTAACCTCGGGCCTCTTCCTGTTGCAAATAATTGTTTTAGCCGGACGAACATGATTTTTGAGGCGTGCGGGTTTAGCAACCCCTCTATGAATACAAATGCGCCTATAAGCCTACAAGTGCTCGGTGAGTTATATGGATATCAAAGATATTTTATGCCTAAAAGTCCTTTCACTGGATTCCCATTTGAATTTCAAGAGGTAAAGTAAATGGAAATGCTTGGGAAGATATTAGTGATAATTATTTCCATGATAATTATATCTTGCGATTATTATAATGCTGGCATGGACTATCAAGATAATATAGCCCTCGAGCAAGTCGTAACATGGGATTCTGATAATATATTCACACCTAATATCTTTGAACATAATGGAAGATGTTTTATGAAGAAAAATGAAACATGGATGTTATTAAATGGAGATGCAACACCAAACATTAGAACAATGAGCAATAAGAAAATTGAATGCCTGGAGAAGAGTGAAGTAGAATGGGCTAGTAGGGTTTGCGACAGTATCACAGACAAGGAAAGGGAAAATCTGAAGGCATTAATATGTAGCAAACCAGCTAAATCAGTTAATACAGGCAAAAGACCAGCGTTAGGATATTGAAACCGGCACTGCACTATATCACTATTACAATATTCTGAGTGACTAGAGCAACTGCTCCGCCATCCGGGCTAGCAGTATGACGACGAATCCGAACTGCACTACAACTGGCAGCGGTACTACAATCCGGGACAGGGACGATATATCACCCAGGACCCGATAGGGCTGGCGGGGGGATTAAACCCGTACAGTTATGTTATGAACAATCCTGTGCAATGGATTGATCCATTGGGATTAGCTCATACTTCAGGAAAATGGAAGGACTGTGGTAAAGGTTGTCGAATCCGAATAGATGGCGATGCTGTTGGTGACGGAAGACATTTGCATTGGGAGTGTAAAAATGGGAGTGGTGTAATGGGGGAATTTGGAGGTATGTCCCATGGTGAGGATTACTCATCAGCACCAAATAGCATTAAGAAATGTGCAAAAAAATATGGTTTCGAGCCAGAACCAAGTAAAGATCTGTCATGCAAAACCTCCTGGCTATCAACTACTGATGCGGCTCTTGCAACTGGTGCTACAATTGGCGCAGGGTATGTTATATATAGAGTGATTCGATTTATACCTTCACTTGCACCACCTCTTTGGTGGTCAATACCTGCAAACGTTGTTACTCCATGATTAAAACGGATAATGGAGATTATATAATGAGCGATTTTGACATTGTGAGTTCAATTGACTGGCATGATGGGGTTTTGTTAGAAGTAAAAACGACATTCAAAGAATCTCATTTTAACATGACGTTATTTATTGACATTTATAAAAGTGAGAATATTAGGGAAAAAATGATAGTTGAATTTTCTGATATAGATGATTTAGTGTTCGCTATGGATTCTGCTGAGTTAATCGATAATCACAAGTCAGGTAATATAAGTAATGGGTATATAAAGAAAATAAAAAACAAAAGGATATATAAATTTTCCTTTATTTTTCTGATGGCTTATTAAGCATGACATTTAAAAATTTACAATTAATAAAACCATTAGAGTAACCAAATAAAAGGACTGGAGGAATCAGGGGAAGATCATTAAAGTTGTGATTATCATCACAACTTTAATCTTGGTTTTACCTTGTTGATTTGATTAAAATCTAATCGCCAAATAATTAAATATATTAGAAAAGGACGTCTGGTGAACATTCAAAGTCTTCTTGAGCATATTCGTAAGCGCCTCATCTGAACCGTCTGGTATGTTTCCTCCGGCTCCACAAAAATAATGTCCATCATTTTTAATGGACACTATCGTATGGAACAGGGAAAGATCATCAGAAGTTCACTTTTTGTACTAAATAATTCGCATTTTATGTTTAAAAATTGAGATATTCCTTATTACCTGAAGCTGTTTTTTATTGCTTATACATGATCAAATACTCCTTACATAATTAAGGAGAACAAAATGGAACTTAAAAAATTGATGGAACATATTTCTATTATTCCCGATTACAGACAAGCCTGGAAAGTGGAACATAAATTATCGGATATTCTACTGTTGACTATTTGTGCCGTTATTTCTGGTGCAGAGGGTTGGGAAGATATAGAGGATTTTGGGGAAACACATCTCGATTTTTTGAAGCAATATGGTGATTTTGAAAATGGTATTCCTGTTCACGATACCATTGCCAGAGTTGTATCCTGTATCAGTCCTGCAAAATTTCACGAGTGCTTTATTAACTGGATGCGTGACTGCCATTCTTCAGATGATAAAGACGTCATTGCAATTGATGGAAAAACGCTCCGGCACTCTTATGACAAGAGTCGCCGCAGGGGAGCGATTCATGTCATTAGTGCGTTCTCAACAATGCACAGTCTGGTCATCGGACAGATCAAGACGGATGAGAAATCTAATGAGATTACAGCTATCCCAGAACTTCTTAACATGCTGGATATTAAAGGAAAAATCATCACAACTGATGCGATGGGTTGCCAGAAAGATATTGCAGAGAAGATACAAAAACAGGGAGGTGATTATTTATTCGCGGTAAAAGGAAACCAGGGGCGGCTTAATAAAGCCTTTGAGGAAAAATTTCCGCTGAAAGAATTAAATAATCCAGAGCATGACAGTTACGCAATCAGTGAAAAGAGTCACGGCAGAGAAGAAATCCGTCTTCATATTGTTTGCGATGTCCCTGATGAACTTATTGATTTCACGTTTGAATGGAAAGGGCTGAAGAAATTATGCGTGGCAGTCTCCTTTCGGTCCATAATAGCAGAACAAAAGAAAGAGCCAGAAATGACGGTCAGATATTATATCAGTTCTGCTGATTTAACCGCAGAGAAGTTCGCCACAGCAATCCGAAACCACTGGCACGTGGAGAATAAGCTGCACTGGCGTCTGGACGTGGTAATGAATGAAGACGACTGCAAAATAAGAAGAGGAAATGCAGCAGAATTATTTTCAGGGATACGGCACATCGCTATTAATATTTTGACGAATGATAAGGTATTCAAGGCAGGGTTAAGACGTAAGATGCGAAAAGCAGCCATGGACAGAAACTATCTGGCGTCAGTCCTTGCGGGGAGCGGGCTTTCGTAATCTTGCCCTGGGTAGGAGGCCCTCCAGGGATGTTAGTCGGTGCGGCAGTTGGAGCGGTGGTTATTGGTGGTGGTATAGTAATATACAACAATCGCGAGGCTGTTGGGGATGCGATTGAGAAAAGTATGGAGATGCGGGGTGAAGCCGAATTATTAAATGCACAAAGTCAAATGGAATTCTGGCGAGAACCCTATGGTGCTTTTTCCAGCGTGTTTGGAAATGATGATTCATCAAAAGAGAATCCAAATGTCGGGAAGGATTTGACGGATGAAGAGAAGAACTGTTTGGGCAGTGGCAGTACAGGAGGTTCGGGAGGGTGGGAGCCAGATGAGGATGGCGAAATAAGAAATACCTACAGGTCTATTAAGGATGCTCCTCAGTATCCCAGAGGGGTTAGGAATGTCCAAAATGGCACTACAAGGAATGTTGTAAAGGATCAGCAGTTATTGAAACAATTACGTAAAGTAGATTCAGGAAAATAGAGTAAAGTTTATAAAGATGGATTTGATGCGTCAGGTCGAAAAGTGTCCATTCACTATTTTGAAAGTCAGAGTGGTCGAGTATTTAATGTAAAAGTAAAACCTTATTGGAGTAATTTATAATGAGAATTGATTATAGTATTAGCAATGAACACGCAGAGAAATTTATCAGTCTTTTAGTGTTGGGTGTTTTATATTCTATTGAAAAAAAGCAATATCTATAGATGAGGCAGAAGGTTTTATATTTAAGCCATCTACGTCAAAAACATTGAATGCTGCATCGCACTCTAAAAACTTAATTGACATTATAGATTCTGGTTGTGAGCTTGAAGATATATCTAGCATCATTCCTGAAAATTTATCAGGTAATATTGATAAATTAATTAACCAGACGCTGGATTTTATTCGAGGTGCTCCTGATTTTGGCGGTGCAGTCGATAAGGAAATTATTTTAGTCAAATAAAAATATATCGTTAATATATGTTGGTGATGTTTTGTTGAGGGCTTTTTTATTGTTAGTGGTATAAATATAAGGGAGTGAGAATGAGCGGAAAACCGGCGGCGCGGCAGGGCGACATGACCCGCAAGGGACTGGATATTGTGCAGGGTTCAGCAGGGGTGCTGATAGGCGCGCCGACGGGGGTTGCCTGCTCGGTGTGTCCTAAAAAAAAGGACAGTCCAAATTATGGCAACCCGGTGAACCCGGTGCTGGGTGCAAAGGTGCTGCCGGGCGAGACGGACATTGCGCTGCCCGGCCCGCTGCCGTTCATCCTTTCCCGCGCCTACAGCAGTTACCGGACCAGGACGCCCGCGCCGGTAGGGGTGTTTGGTCCCGGCTGGAAAGCGCCCTTCGATATCCGCTTACAGATACGCGATGAAGGCCTGATACTCAACGACAACGGCGGCAGGAGCATTCACTTTGAGCCGCTGTTTCCCGGCGAGATAAGCTACAGCCGCAGCGAGTCGTTCTGGCTGGCGCGGGGCGGAGTGCTGAAACAACACAAAGGCCATCCGCTTGCGCGGCTCTGGCGGGCGTTGCCGGAAGCGGTCCGTCTGAGTCCACACACCTATATGATGGCTGTCAGCACAACCGGGCAGTGGCTGATACTCGGCTGGCCGGAGCGGGTGCCGGAGGCGGACGAGGTGCCGCCGGAGCTGCCCGCATACCGGGTGCTGACGGGCGTGGTGGACGGCTTCGGGCGGACGCTGACTTTCCACCGGGCGGCGGAGGGTGACGTGGCGGGCGCGGTGACGGGGGTGACGGACGGCGCGGGCCGCTGTTTTCACCTGGTGCTGACCACACAGGCGCAGCGGGCGGAAGCCTTCCGTAAACAGCGCGCCACGTCTTTATCTTCCCCGGCCAGTCCCCGTTCTGTTTCCTCTTCTCAGGTTTTCCCCGACACGCTGCCCGCCGGTACAGAGTACGGTGTCGATAACGGTATCCGGCTGGAGGCGGTGTGGCTGACACACGACCCGGCATACCCGGATGAACTGCCGACTGCGCCGCTGGCGCGCTACACGTACACGGCCGGTGGTGAACTGCGGGCGGTGTATGACCGCAGCGGAACGCAGGTGCGCGGGTTTACTTATGATGCGGAGCACGCCGGGCGGATGGTGGCGCACCATTATGCAGGGAGACCGGAGAGCCGCTACCGGTATGATGATACCGGGCGGGTGACGGAGCAGGTCAACCCGGAGGGGCTGGACTATCGCTTTGAGTACGGGCAGGACCGTGTGACCATCACGGACAGCCTGAACCGGCGGGAGGTGCTGTACACGGAGGGCGAAGGCGGCCTGAAGCGTGTGGTGAAGAAGGAGCATGCGGACGGCAGCATCACCCGCAGCGAGTATGATGAGGCGGGGAGGCTGAAGGCGCAGACGGATGCGGCGGGACGGCGGACGGAGTACCGACTGCATATGGCGTCTGGAAAGCTGACTTCAGTGATACTGCCGGATGGCAGGACGGTACGGTATGGCTATAACAGCCAGCGGCAGGTGACGTCGGTGACGTACCCGGACGGGCTTCGCAGCAGCCGGGAGTATGATGAGAAGGGAAGGCTGGCGGCGGAGACCTCACGCAGCGGTGAGACGACGAGTTACAGCTATGATGACCCGGCGAGTGAGCTGCCGACAGGGATACAGGACGCGACGGGCAGTACAAAACAGATGGCATGGAGCCGTTACGGTCAACTGCTGGCCTTTACGGACTGCTCGGGGTACACGACGCGGTATGAGTACGACCGGTACGGTCAACAAATCGCCGTTCACCGGGAAGAAGGCATCAGCACTTACAGCAGTTATAACCCGCGTGGGCAAATGGTCAGTCAGAAGGATGCGCAGGGGCGTGAAACCCGTTATGAGTACAGCGCCGCAGGAGACCTGACAGCAACGGTATCACCGGACGGTAAACGCAGCACCATCGCATATGATAAACGCGGGCGTCCGGTGAGTGTGACGGAAGGCGGTCTGACGCGCAGCATGGGGTATGACGCTGCCGGGCGCATCACCGTGCTGACCAACGAGAACGGCAGCCAGTCCACGTTCCGGTATGACCCGGTTGACAGGCTGACTGAACAGCGCGGTTTTGACGGCCGGACGCAACGTTACCACTATGACCTGACCAGAAAACTCACACAGAGTGAAGACGAGGGGCTTATCACCCTCTGGCACTACGATGCGTCGGACCGCATCACGCACCGGACGGTGAACGGCGACCCGGCAGAGCAGTGGCAGTATGACGGCCACGGCTGGCTGAGAGAAATCAGCCACCTGAGCGAAGGCCACCGTGTCGCTGTCCACTACGGCTACGACGATAAGGGCCGCCTGACGGGCGAACGGCAGACGGTGGAGAACCCGGAGACGGGGGAACTGCTGTGGCAGCATGAGACGAAACACGCCTACAACGAACAGGGGCTGGCAAACCGCGTCACGCCGGACAGCCTGCCGCCGGTGGAGTGGCTGACGTATGGCAGCGGTTATCTTGCGGGGATGAAGCTGGGCGGAACGCCGCTGGTCGAGTACACGCGGGACCGGCTGCACCGCGAGACGGCCCGTAGCTTCGGCGGGGCGGGCAGTACAGCGGGGTACGAACAGGCCACGGCGTACACCCTCACAGGGCAGCTACAGAGCAGGCACCTGAACCTTCCGCAGCTTGACCGTGACTATACGTGGAACGATAACGGACAACTGGTGCGCATCAGCGGCCCGCAGGAGTGCCGGGAGTACCGTTACAGCGGCACGGGAAGGCTGACGGGCGTCCACACTACGGCAGCGAACCTGGATATCGATATCCCGTATGCGACGGACCCGGCAGGAAACCGGCTGCCGGACCCGGAACTGCACCCGGACAGCACGCTCACGGCGTGGCCGGATAACCGCATCGCGGAAGATGCGCACTATGTCTATCGCTACGATGAATACGGCAGGCTGGCGGAGAAGACGGACCGCATCCCGGAAGGGGTGATACGGATGCACGACGAGCGGACCCACCACTACCACTACGACAGCCAGCACCGTCTGGTGTTCTACACGCGGATACAGCACGGTGAGCCGCAGGTGGAGAGCCGCTACCTCTATGACCCGCTGGGCCGCCGGACGGGAAAACGGGTGTGGCGGCGGGAGCGTGACCTGACGGGGTGGATGTCGCTGTCGCGTAAACCGGAGGTGACATGGTACGGGTGGGACGGTGACAGGCTGACGACGATACAGACCGGCACCACGCGTATCCAGACGGTGTACCAGCCGGGGAGCTTCACGCCGCTCCTGAGAATCGAAACAGAGAATGGCGAACAGGCGAAGGCGCGGCACCGTAGCCTGGCGGAGGTGTTGCAGGAGGACACGGGTGTGACGCTACCGGCGGAGCTGGCGGTGATGCTGGGGAGGCTGGAGCGGGAACTGCGCGCGGGAGCGGTGAGTGCGGAGAGTGAGGCATGGCTTGCGCAGTGCGGGCTGACGGCGGAACAGATGGCCGCGCAGATGGAGGCGGAATACATCCCGGAGAGGAAACTTCATCTTTACCACTGTGACCACCGGGGACTGCCGCAGGCGCTTATCAGCCCGGAAGGGGAAACGGCGTGGTGCGGGGAGTATGACGAATGGGGAAACCTGCTGGGCGAAACCAGTGCGCAGCACCTTCAACAGTCACTCCGTCTGCCGGGGCAGCAGTATGATGAGGAGTCGGGGCTGTACTATAACCGGAACCGGTACTACGATCCGTTGCAGGGACGCTATATCACCCAGGATCCCATTGGGCTGAAGGGGGGATGGAACCTGTATGCGTATCCGCTGAACCCGGTGCAGCGGGGGGATCCTCTTGGGTTGTCTGGTGAGACACTGGTTCTTGGTTCTGCCACAACAGTAACAGGAACAAAATTTGGGGGGGCGTTACTTTCGGGTGGGGCGGCGACTTTTGATGCAGTCACGACGGCTATGGCGTCTGCTGCCCCTGCTCTTGGAGCAATGGCTGTGGTCGCTGGGCCAATGGGATATGACCTTCTCGCTAATGATGGGCGTGCCGGGAAGGCTCTGAGCGATGGGCAGTTAATAAATTCTCAGGCTGAAATGTGTTACTGGACCAGTAGTTGTCCTTTAGATAGCCCACATGAGAATGATAATTCGTCAGGGAGTCAGCCGAATGTTGGGAAGGATTTGACGGATGAAGAGAAGAACTGCCTGGCCGGCGGCAGTACGGGAAGCCCGGGAGGATGGGGACCAGAAGATGAGAATAGCGCAAGGGATCGTATGCAGCATGAACGGTATAAAGATGAATTGCGACAGAAAATGGGAAAACCCGACGTTACAGATTCAAATTTGAAAAATATTATAGACGATCTTTATCGGCCAAATGCAAAAGTAGGAAGTGGAAGCACAGCAGATGCTGTTCGTTATGAATTGGCCACAGGTGAAAAAGTTGGTGGTAGAGGACATGTATTGAAAGCACAGGATTATACAAGGGCTTTACAGGATTGGTTGGATAAGAATCCAACAGCATCTCCAGGGGATCGAGCAGCAGCAGAAAACGTTCTTCAGGATTTACAGAATGCTTTGGGAGGCAAGTAATGAACCAATATATTGCTAGTTATATAGAAAAAATGGCATCATTTTCCACTGTTTTGTCTGAGACAGTCTCATTAGCTAATGAATACTGGCATCCAGAAACGCCACCGGTGGTTATGTTGTTCTCTCAGGTTGGAAAAACGATTGTAAAAAATTTTTATGAAATGGGGGATATTGAAAGAGAAAAAATATTTAAACATGTCGAAGATGGTATGGTTTCGCTTGATGATGAATTGGCCACAGTTGTAGCTACAGGGCTTATAGAGGCAATAGTCACTGCGACCGATAGCAATTCTTTACTTTGGCAAGATTTAAGTAAATTTCTGGGTGACAAATCAAAGTCTCATGCATTAGTGTGGAAAAATTTTGGTCAGGAGTGATATTATTCAAGAAGTATTAAGCTCGCTATTGAGATCTTAATGCTTCTTGAGATTAAATTAAAGTTAGGACGAAGTAATTGCAGGTGGAAATAAATCCATGGTGACGTGTGGCAATGGCTATTAGATGTTATGGTGTGATGGGCTTTGGTGATTTAAGAGCTAAGTTAGATTGCCTTATGAAAAAGTATGGTTATATATTTAATGATGTGTATCATATATTTAAATAAAAAACGGTTCTCTCTTGTCAAGATAGTAATAGGATAGATTATTGTGTTGATAAATATAATTAAGAGTCTACTTTGTTGATTTTAGAAGACTTTGGAGCAGGGAAAGATCATCAGAAGTACACTTTTTGTACTAAATAATTCGCACTAAATGTTCAATAATTGAGATATTCCTTATTACCTAAAACTATTTTTCATAGCTTATATATGATCAAATACTCCTTGCATAAATAAGGAGAACAAAATGGAACTTAAAAAACTGATGGAACATATTTCTATTATCCCCGATTACAGACAAGCCTGGAAAGTAGAACATAAATTGTCAGATATTCTACTGTTGACTATTTGTGCCGTCATTTCTGGTGCAGAGGGTTGGGAAGATATAGAGGATTTTGGTGAAACACATCTCGATTTTTTGAAGCAATATGGTGATTTTGAAAATGGTATTCCTGTTCACGATACTATTGCCA
>ERZ1034710.562-NODE-562-length-10723-cov-9.167323_pt1 | contig 10723 bp, 9 predicted proteins | sample MGYA00520597_ERZ1034710 | MGnify/ENA primary metagenome ERZ1034710 (study PRJEB33766, sample SAMN09781714) | gut metagenome | biome: gut microbiome | host: Homo sapiens | place: Madagascar | study: EMG produced TPA metagenomics assembly of the PRJNA485056 data set... | reverse complement strand
GCGCATATCGTTGGCGGGGCTTGCCCCGCAATAAGATTCGAGATATGAGCCCCTTTCAGGGGCGCTGACGCCGTATTACCAACCTTGATTTTATGGGATTTTGAACGCCCAACGTTATGGTCGTCTGCCATGAGGCTGATTCTGTTGCATAAGCTTAGTAATGGTAAAAAAATAACTTGAGCAATTGCCCAAGTTATTTTTCACCATTACTTATCCTAAAAATGCACGCTAACATCGATGCCGAAGCAACGGGGCTGCCCGATTTGGGCAAACTGGTTGTTCATGCTCTGGAAGGAGAAGACGTCATAGCGCGTGGCCGTGACGTTTTTCGTCCAAAGCGTCAGGTTGACGTTTCCAGCGAACTCGGCGCCAATTCTGGCTCCCGCCACGGCATAGAATGGCTGCGAGAAGGTGTTGGCCTCGTCCCACCAGATGCGCCCAGCACCTTGCACGTCGGCTCCCAGCGTGAGGGCGCGGCAAAGGGAATTGCTGAGCGGCTGGCGAAATTCTGCGGTGGCACCCAAGGTGTGGGCGGGGGCGAAGGGCACTTTGTTGCCAGTGTAGTCAACAGAGGTGCCGTCGTGCTGCCCGAGGTCGTAGGCCGAAAATTCTGCATTCGTGTAGCCGTAGGACCCTGAGAGGTTCAGGCGGTCGTTCAGCAGGGAGGCACGCAGCGTCAGTTCCGCACCGCAACTGCGGGAACGTCCCGCATTGACCATCACGCGCCCCATGCCACTTTCGGCAAAGCGGGCGAGTTGCTGGTCTTTTGTGTGCATATAAAAGAAGGTGTAGAACATCTGCAAGTGTTGCGGCACGAGCGTGAGGTGTCCGCCAAGCTCATAGTTCCACGTCTGTTCTGGCTTATAGGCCAGCGTGGCCAACGACGGTTCTTTCGGCGTTTTGGCGTCGAGGATGCCCGTCATGCCCTGAATGGCGCGCTGCTTCTGCTTCTCGGGCAACGGGAGGGCGTTGATGGTGGCGATGCTGAAATCTTTGATGCCGAGCATCATGTTTCTCTGCAATTGTGTCTGCGAGAGGTCAGAATAGCTCTGGATGTTGTATCCGCCGGAGCGGTATCCCTTCGAGACGGCAACATAAACGTTTCCGCGACCACTGCGGTGGTTGTATTGCAAGGCCAGTTTCGGCAACACTTGCCAAGTGTCGTTTTCCAGTTCTCCCGACAAGTCGGGGGAGGCCGAGAGGTCGGCATTGATGTGGAACGCTGGCATGCTGAAACGATAGTCCATACGTCCATCGGCACGCGAATCCATCTTCAGGCGCGTGTGGTCGTAGTCAAGACGGAGGCCAGCGATGAGGGAAAGGCCGCTGCCGAGGTCAACAGTGCTTTGGTGGAAGAGGGCCGCATTGAGCGTCGGCGTCTGGAAGGAGGCCGTGAAAGGCAGGGACGACGAAGTGAAAGCGAGCGACATGGCGGGCGACGAGGGGAGCACCGTTTGGAACTGGCGGTTCAGATAGCTGACGCCATCGCTGTAGAACGTGACGGGACACGACGTGTGCATGTTCTGATACATCATGAAGGCACCAGTGGTCCATTGCCAGCGCTTGCCGGGATGGCTCTTCAGGGAGAGTTCCTCCGTCAGCGTGTTGTAGCGCTGCTTCTGCGTGAGCGAGAAGACATCGGCCTCCACAAAGTCCTGATCCATGAAGAGGCGGTCGCGCAGATGCTGCCAGGAGGAAACGGAAGAGAGGATGAAGCGAGGGGCTTGCCATTCAAGGCCAAGGCCAGCACTGGCCAGCTCGCGCCGGTAGCTGCTCTGGCGGTTTTGCGAGATGATGCCTTCTTGAGCGGATTGCGCCGTCTGTCCGTTGGCTTTCGTCAGGAAATAGGGGCAGGCATCTTCGTCGCTATATTCATAGTTGGCCGTGAGGTCAACGCGCAAAACGTCTGAAGGTTTCCAGCCGAAGCGCACTTTTCCGCCGCCGGCAGAAGAGCCGTCGGCCTTGCGCCCCGTTGTGTGGTTGCGGAAGAATCCGTTTTCTCCTTCGTAAAAACCACCCAGAGAAAGCGCGGTCGCGGCCGAGGGATGGAGATAAGAAACGGCTTTCACGGACCGCGCAGCTGTGCGCGAGGCGCCACTCAGTTTCACGTCGGTGCCTTCGTGGGTGAAGGGGTCGGCCGTGAAAATGCGCACCAGTCCGCCCATAGAATTGCGGCCGTAGAGCGTACCTTGTGGGCCGCGAAGCACGTCAACGCGCGTCACGTCGAGAAACGAGAAATCGTAGGCCGACTTGTCGACATAGGGGATGTTGTCGACGTAGAGGCCAACAGCCGGCGTGTTGATGCGCGAACCGATACCGCGGATATAGACGGCCGACGAGAGGCGCGAACCATAGTTGCTCATGAAGAAATTGGGCGCGAAGTTGGCCATGCCCTTGATGCTTTGAGCATCGATGCGCTGAAGGGCGGCCTTGCTGAAAAGCGTCACGGAGACGGGCTGCTTGCTGAAACTCGAAGTTTCTTTCGGCGAGGCCACCACCACTGCTTCGTCTATCTCATATTGGCGCAGGGTGTCGGCTTCATTCTCCGCAGCGGTGTTTGCTTCGTACTTGACGCTGGAAGGGACGGCCATGTGCCCAGAGAGGCGGCCGTCTGGAAATGCCGGGCAAGCGGCGGCACAGAAGGGGGTAAATACGGCGCTGGCGGTTGCCAGCAAGAAGGGGATATGATTCATACGTTGTTTTGTTTAACGGGATGCAAAGTTACGGTTTTGCTCTCTGAGGTGCAATCCTCATTTATGGGGAGATTCCGTGGCGGGGCTGAAGGCGGAAAATACGGCGGCACGTTGGGGGATTGCGAAAATACGGAAGAAGGATTGTTCTGTTTTTCGGTAAAAGGATTGCGCATCGGCTGGAAAAACGTAATTTTGCAGCTGGACAACAAAAGGCGTTCTGGAAATTCGTCTGGCAGAAATATCCAGCAACGGTTTCTGCATCAGATGATTCGGAAGAACGCCAACGAGACCATACCTATCAATTCGTTTCAACAACAGGCGCAGATGAATCTCATCCAGAAGTTCCATCTGCACACACATTGAAAACAAACAAGAAATGAAACATCTATCTTTCATCATCATCGCATCGGCTTTCTCCTGGGCGGTGGCGGGCATGGGGCAGACGCTCTCGCTCGACAGCTGCAGGAGAATGGCGGTGGCCAACAACAAGGCGATGGCGATTAGCAAGGCAAAGGGAGAGCAGGCCTACAACATGCGCCGGGCTGCACGCACCAATTATCTGCCGAAAGTGTCGGTCATGGGAAGCTACATGCGAACGGGCGACGAGATTTCTTTGCTCTCCAAACACCAAAAACAAACGCTCTCGGGACTCGGAACGGCGATGACGGGAAAGTTTGGCGAAATGGCCGGACAAATCGTCCAGCAGTTTCCTGACCTCGCACCGCTCATCCAGCAGGGCAGCAGCTATCTGCCGCAGATTGCCGGCGCCGTGAACGGCATCGGAACGCAAATCGTTGACGGACTGAGAACCGACACGCGAAACATGACGGCGGCGGCCGCATTGCTGACGCAACCGCTTTATATGGGCGGGAAAATCCGCGCTTACGACCGCATCACGCGCTACAGCGAACAGGTGGCTGAGCAGGGACTCCGGGCCGAAGAACAGGAGGTGGTGCTCGAAGCCGACCAGGCTTATTGGCAGGTGGTTTCGCTGAGCAACAAGCAGCGCTTGGCCGTCAGCTACCGCGACATGCTGCGTCATCTCTACGAGGATGTGACGAAGATGATTGCAGAGGGCGTTGCCACGAAGGCCAATGGTTTGTCGGTGAGCGTGAAGCTCAACGAGGCCGAGATGACGCTCACGAAGGTGGAAAACGGATTGTCGCTGAGCCGTATGCTGCTTTGTCAGGTGTGCGGACTGCCGCTGGACACGCCCATCAAACTGGCCGACGAAACGCTGACGGATTTGCCGACGCTCACGCCGGAGGCGCAGGCCGACACGGTGACGGCTTTTGCCAACCGACCGGAACTGAATCAACTCGAAACGGCTGTTAATATCTACCGCGAGAAGGTGAACATTGAACGCTCTGCCTTCCTGCCGCAACTGGCATTGATGGGGGGCTATCTGACAACTAATCCCAACGTGTTCAACGGTTTCGAAAAGAAATTCCGCGGAACATGGGCCGTTGGGCTTACGCTGAAAGTTCCTGTTTGGAACTGGGGCGAGGGAAAATACAAAGTGCGTGCCGCCAAGGCCGAAACGCAGATTGCCGCGTTGCAGCTTGACGACGCCAAGGAGAAAATCGCCCTACAGGTCAACCAGTCGGCCTTCCGCGTCAACGAGGCCAACAAGCAACTTCAATTGAGCCTCAACAACCTCAGCAAGGCCGACGAGAACCTGCGCACGGCACAGGTGGGCTTCAAGGAGAGCGTGGTCACCACCAGCGACCTGCTGGCCGCCCAAACGGCTTGGCTGCAGGCCAACAGCGAGAAAATCGACGCCCAAATTGAAGTGAGACTCACCAACGCGGCCATGCGTAAGGCGTTGGGCACACTCAATGTCAACGAATAAGAATACACCATTATATATATATAGAAAGTATATGTCACAGAAATCAAAAGCCAATTTACTTCCGGCCCTGTTTATCGTTACTGCCGTTGTTGTGGTGGTGGCCGTTGCCAGTATGTATGCGTTCAGCCAGCCCGATGAAACCATCCAGGGACAGGCCGACGTTACGGAATATCGCGTTTCGAGCAAGGTGCCGGGACGTATTCTTGAAATTAAAGTGAAGGAAGGACAGATGGTTCACGTGGGCGACACCCTCGCCCTCCTTGAAGCTCCAGATGTGGAAGCTAAACTCTCGCAGGCGGAAGCCGCCGAGGCCGCCGCTGCGGCACAGAGCCGAAAGGCTGAAAAGGGCGCACGACAGGAACAGATTCGCGGCGCCTACGAAATGTGGCAAAAGGCGAAGGCCGGCGTTGAAATCGCCGAGAAATCGTATGCCCGCGTGAAACGCCTTTACGACCAGGGCGTCGTGACGGCGCAGAAACTCGACGAGGTGACGGCGCAGCGCGATGCGGCCGTAGCCACGGAGCGTGCTGCAAAATCACAATATGACATGGCGGTCAACGGGGCTGAACGCGAAGACAAGGAGGCTGCCGCCGCCGTTGTGCGCCGCGCAAAGGGTGCAGTCAGCGAGGTGAACTCCTACATCAAAGAAACGGTGCTCTTGGCCACCCACGACGGTGAGGTCACTGAGATTTTCCCGCAGGTGGGCGAACTTGTCGGCACGGGAGCGCCCATCATGAATGTTGCCATGATGGACGACCTCTGGGTCACTTTCAACATCCGCGAAGACCATTTGGAACACTTCGGCATGGGCCAGACGTTTGAAGCTGTCATCCCCGCGCTGGGCAACAAATCCGTGAAGCTGAAGGTGTATTACCTGAAAGACCTTGGAAGTTACGCTGCCTGGAAGGCCACCAAAACCACGGGGCAGTTTGACATGAAGACCTTCGAAGTGAAGGCGTCGCTCGAAAAGCCAGTCAAGGGCTTACGCCCTGGCATGTCGGTCCTCGTTAAATAATCCTGAGTACTGGCTAAGCGTTTGAGACATATTCCTCAAGGGGTGTTCTATAAATTAGCTTGAGCCGATTTTACATTTATCGCGAAGCAGATTGTTGTATTTCAAAGACGAGCATAGCGAGCTATGTGAGTCTTTGAAATACAGCAAGATGCGAGTGAGAACTGTAAAAGCGGCCAAGTCAATTCTAAATAAAGAATCTCCATTAAAACTAATTCATAGAACATCCCTCAAAAGAAACTTCTAATTTTTCCACATGCCAACCATCCTAAAAATAGCCCGTCGCGAACTGCGCCGGATGGCTTCTAAGCCCATCTATTGGTTTTGCATGATTGCGGCTCCTCTGTTTTGTTTCGTTTTCTTCACCAGCCTGATGGCGGAAGGTCTGCCAACCGACATGCCGCTCGGACTGGTTGACAACGACAACACCACCACGTCGCGCTCCCTGGCACGCAACCTCGATGCTTTCGAGATGACGAGCATCAAGGAGCAATATGCTAACGTCACGGAAGCACGCGAAGCGGTGCAACGCGGAGACATCTACGGCTTCTATTATATTCCTAAAGGCACCACACGCAAGGCGCAACGGCAGGAGCTTCCCGTCGTTTCGTTCTACACGAACTATTCTTACCTCGTGGCCGGCTCGCTGCTCTATCGCGACATGCGCACGATGTCGGAACTCGCTTCGGGGGCGGCCTCGCGCACGGTGCTCTACGCCAAAGGCGCTACGGAAAGACAGGCGATGGCCTTTCTGCAACCCATCGTGATTGACTCCCACGCCATCAACAACCCGTGGCTGAACTATAATGTGTATCTCTCAAACGTCATCCTTCCGGGACTCCTCATGCTGTTCATCTTCATGGTGACAGTGTTCAGTATCGGAACGGAGGTGAAATACAACACGGTGCACGACTGGCTAATCATGGCCCGCGGCTCGATGTTCCACGCCTTGGCGGGAAAACTGCTTCCGCAGACGCTCATTTTCTTCCTCATAGGCATCGCCTTCGCCATCGGGCTCTACGGGGTGCTCCATTTCCCCTGCCACTGCGGCCTGCCGACGATGCTACTGGTGATGTTTCTGGGCATCATCGGAGCGCAGGGACTCGGCGTCTTCATGTTTGCCATGCTCCCCACCCTCCGCATGAGTCTGAGTTTCGCCTCGCTCTGGGGTGTCATTTCCTTCAGCATCTGCGGTATGTCATACCCCGTGATGGCCATGCACCCGACGTTGCAGGGACTGTCGCTCCTTTTCCCCTTGCGGCATTATTTCCTGCTCTACGTCAATTGTGCGCTCGATGGCTACCCGCTCATGAATGCCGCCCCCTATGTGGTGGGCCTGCTTCTGTTTGCGATGCTTCCGCTTTTGCTGTTGCGCCGCTTGAAGAAGATGTTGCTGGTTGTTCCTTATATTCCTTGACCGCATGAAAGAAAAAATAAAGCAATATTGGCAGCAAGCCTGTTCCGACTGGAACTACCTGTTCAAGCTCGAACTGAAAAACATCGTGAAAGACGAAGGTGTCTTGATCTTCTTCTTTCTCGTTCCGCTGGCCTATCCGCTACTCTATAGTTTCATCTATACTGATGAAGTGGTGCGGGAAGTGCCCATTGCCGTGGTCGACGAAAGCCATACGACAATGAGCCGCGAATACCTGCGCCACGTTGACGCGTCGCCCGACGTGAAAATCATCAACTATTGTGCAGACATGGCCGAAGCTGAACGCTGCATAAAAAACCGCGAAGCTTACGGCATCGTGCGCGTCCCTGCAGATTTCTCCAAGCGCCTGTCGAAAGGCGAACAAGTGGAAGTGGGCGTCTACAGCGACATGAGCGGCATGCTCTATTACAAAAGCATTCTCACGACAAACACCAACGTGTCGCTCGCCATGAATGCCCGCATAAAAGTGGCACGCGCTGGCAACACCACTGAGCAGCAGGACCTCGTGACGCAACACCCCATCGCCTATGAGGAAGTGAGCCTCTACAACCCCCAAAATGGTTTTGCCTCGTTTCTCATTCCCGCCGTGCTGATTCTCATCATCCAGCAGACCCTCCTGCTCGGTGTCGGCATCTCCGCAGGAACGGCCCGCGAGCAAAACCGCTTTCGCGAACTCACACCATTTGACCGACACCACACAGGCCTCCTGCGCATCGTTTTGAGCAAATCAAGTGCCTACATGCTGGTGTATATCCCCATCTCGGTGTATATTCTCGGCGTGGTGCCACGCATCTTCCATCTGAACCAGATTGGCAACCCTGTCGACATGGCGCTCTTCATCGTGCCCTTCCTCTTGGCCTGCACGTTCTTTGCCATGACCGTGTCGGGCGTGATTCGTCAGCGCGAAACGTGCATCATGATTATCGTCTTCACCTCTCTGCCGCTCCTCTTCATCTCAGGCGTGTCATGGCCTGGCGCAGCGATACCAAAGTTTTGGAAGGCGCTTTCATACCTTTTCCCCTCAACGCTGGGCATCAACGGGTTCCTAAAGATCAACAACATGGGAGCACACCTGCCGAGCGTCAGCCACGAATGGTATGTCCTCTGGGCACAGGCCGCCTGCTATTTCGTCACCTCCTGCCTAATCTATCGCCGCAGCATCATCACCTCGCGCCGCCGCTTCGCTGTGCGGTATAACGAGATGAAACAGAAAATGCTGGAGAAGAAGACGTGGCAGAAATAATGGATTATGGAGCCGTCTATATAATGGTAATGGGAAACACGCGTTGCCATACGCGTAAATCGTAATCCACCATACATTATATATGGTATAAACATTTCCTCTCTCCCTCTCCGGCAACAACCGTTCATGCCAAGGAAATCCCGCGGATTCATGAAAGGTTGTTGCCGGAGATTCTTTTTGCCGTTTTTCAAACCAGCGTTTTCCCTCTCCTACGCCCTCCTATTTCAGACATCATCAAGGCCAACGGAAGCACACAAAATCCCGCGCACTGCGCAATTTGCAAGGGCCAAAACCGCTTTGCGTGTGACATTTCAGCTAACAGGCCAAAAAATAGAACGTACGGAGGGAATCAGCCTAAAATAAATTATTACTTTTGCAACGGCTTAGTGATGGGGAAGCCGTCAAAAGCCCCGCCATATCATGGTTGCAGATTGGAAAGACATAGTTTCCAGTCCATCACCCAAACGTACGACACATGAACGAAAGCAAGATATTTCGAATAGACATAGACAAAATCATCCGCGACAAAGCTGGCGACAAGGCGAAGCGCATTCCGCGTTTCATCGTTTCGTGGCTCAAGCGCATCATCCACCAAGACGAAATCAATGCCTTTCTTGAGAAGGAAGGCGACAAACAGGGAGTGCCCTGGCTGAAGGATTGCGTGGAATTTCTCGATATGAACCTCCAGGTTGAGGGCCTCGAAAATCTGCCTGATGCGTCAGACGGACGTCTCTACACCTTCGTGAGCAACCATCCGCTCGGAGGACAAGACGGAGTGGCACTGGGCTATATTCTTGGCACACACTACAACGGACGCGTGAAATATCTCGTAAACGATTTACTCATGAACCTTCACGGCCTCGCCCCGCTCTGCATCCCCGTCAATGTCGGTGGCAACCAGAGCCGACGCCTGCCCATTCTCGTCCGCGAAGGATTCAAGAGCAAAGACAACATCATCATGTTTCCTGCCGGACTGTGTTCGCGCCGTCACAATGGCGTGATACGCGACATCCCGTGGTCAAAGACCTTCATCACCAAGAGCGTGGAGTCGCAGCGCGACATCGTGCCCATCCATTTCGGAGGAAGAAACTCCAACCGCTTCTACCGGTTGGCCAACCTCTGCAAGTTCTTCGGCATCAAGTTCAACATCGCCATGCTCTATCTTGTCGACGAGATGTTTCTCAACCGCCACAAGACCTTCGTCGTGAAAATCGGCAAACCGATTCCTTGGCAAACGTTCGACAAGAGCCGCTCGGCCACCGAATGGGCCGCCTATGTGCAAAACATCGTTTACCAACTCTGACAGAAAAACAGCCAGCAAAATCTCATTTCCAAAAACAAGGACATGGAAGATATCATAGCACCCGTCAGCCGCGAACTTCTCAAAGCGGAACTGACCCCCGAACGCCGTTTGCGTTCAACCAACAAAAGCAACAACGAAATCTACGTGGTCACCTATCAGCAGGCGCCAAACGTGGTGCGCGAAATCGGACGTCTCCGTGAAATCGCTTTCCGTGCAGCGGGAGGCGGAACAGGACTGGCGCTCGACCTCGATGAATTTGACACTTGCGAACGCCCCTACTACCAACTCGTGGTGTGGTGTCCAGAAGATGAAGAAATTCTGGGAGGATACCGTTTCCTGCCAAGCTCTGAAATCAAATTTGAAGCAAACGGACAGCCGCATCTGGCCACGAGCCATATGTTCCATTTCTCAGACACCTTCATCAAAGACTATTTGGCCGACACCGTGGAACTGGGACGCTCCTTCGTGACGCTTGAATATCAGAGCACACGCAAACTGAGCAAAGGACTCTTTGCGCTCGATAACCTCTGGGACGGACTGGGCGCACTGACGGTGGTGATTCCGGGATTGAAATACTTCTTCGGGAAGATGACGATGTATCCTTCCTTCAATCCCAAGGCACGCGACATGATTCTCTTCTTCCTCAACAAACACTTCGGCGACAAAGACCACCTCGTCTATCCCGAAGAACCCTTGGAGATTAGGACAGACAAGGACTATCTTGAAAACCTCTTCTGCGAGAGCGATTTCAAGAAAGACTATCACATCCTCAACACCGAAGTTCGCAAACTGGGCTACAACATTCCGCCCCTCGTCAATGCCTATATGGGCCTGAGCCCCACGATGCGTGTATTTGGCACCGCCATCAACCACGAATTTGGACAGGTGGAGGAAACGGGCATTCTGATTGCCGTTGACGAAATATTGGAAAACAAGCGCATGCGACACATCGACACCTTTGTTGAAGAACATCCAGAATCGATGAACCTGTTTGCAGACTTGTTCTTGAAGAAATAAACTACCGCTCAGCTAAAGACTTAGGACTTTTCAAATACACTTTCTATAAGTAGGTATTCAAAATTATTTTGTAGTATCCACACAGGAAAAAACCAGTCTGATATTGAATACCTACATAATCGAGTAGGAGGTAAACACTAATCATAGGTGTTTATCTCCTATTTTCAT
>ERZ1034710.555-NODE-555-length-10821-cov-6.262400_pt1 | contig 10821 bp, 7 predicted proteins | sample MGYA00520597_ERZ1034710 | MGnify/ENA primary metagenome ERZ1034710 (study PRJEB33766, sample SAMN09781714) | gut metagenome | biome: gut microbiome | host: Homo sapiens | place: Madagascar | study: EMG produced TPA metagenomics assembly of the PRJNA485056 data set... | reverse complement strand
TAATAATACCCTCTCCCGCCTTCGGCACCCTCCCCCGAGGGAGGGATGTACTTGTGTTTGATGAGCACTCAAAAATCATCTTTACAAAATTTAACAAATTTTAAGTTTTGAGCTTGAAATTTTTATAAAATGAGTAATAATAAGTATATACATTATATACCTTATTCTACCCCAAATATGATTCAAAATCGTGTAATACATAAAATTTCCCCTTAAAAGAATAGGATAGGTATAACTATTTAGACCCAAAAAATAGATGGAACTATAAAACATGAGGATTGTGTTGGCGTGAAGAAGATTTTAACCGTTGAAAATTGCAATGCGACCAAGAATGATGTAAAACGCGTAACGTTGAAAAGTTTACATTTGGCTTTAGTTGTTGGCGTGATGTTAATAGGCGCGCAGGCTAATGGTGCGACTCTTGATGACGTTGATTTGTCTTTAAAACCTAAAAATATGCCAACTTTGGACTATTTGCATAAAAATAACGTAATGATTCCTCAGAAAAACAGTGTGCCTATTTTATCACCGAATAGCGGTTATCGCTTGACAAAAGTTGATGCAAAAGCAGATGGTTCAAAGCCTGATGGTGATAATATTATAACAAAATTTGAAGTTGTTAATGTTACTAAATATTATGACAAAACTACAGGAGAACTTGTAAAAACTCCACTTGAAGGAGTGGATTATAAAGTTGTGCAAACAAAGGAGTTTACTCCTGTTTATTATTCAGTAGATTTGAAGCAAACAATATACGGTCATCAAGACGCAGTAAATAAAGAGGTGAAATACTATTCCTGGTCAGAAAGATCTGATGCCCCTTTAACTGAGGGTACGAGCGACAAATACGATATTATTTATAACGTTGATAAAGATAGAGTTTCATCAGGACGCATTGATACAAATCAAAATGGGGCGGATATTAATAAGGATTTTATAGGCAATAGTACAAGCGATTGTGGCGGTGCGATTTGCAATGATTATGGTACCATCGGCGATATAACAGGTGATTTTATAGGCAATAGCGCAAGCGCAGGTGGTGCTATTTTCAACTGTGATGGTACTATCGCTAATATAACAGGTTATTTTATAGGTAATAGTAGTGGCGGTAGTGGTGGTGCGATTTATAATCATGATAGCAGTCGAGATCCTAAATCTCTTGCAGATTCAGAGGATTCTTTTGAAGCAATGAATAATAATGCCTATAGTACAGTTATTGGCAATATAACAGGCAATTTTATTGGTAATAGCGCAAATGATTCAGGTGGAGCTATTGCTAATAGTAATAGTGCTATAGGTAGTATAACAGGTGATTTTATAGCTAATAGCGCAAATAATGCAGGTGGTGCCATTGCTAATGGTGGTAGTGCTATTGATAATATAACAGGTGATTTTATAGGCAATAGTGCAATGTCAGGTGGTGCTATTGCTAATGGTGGTAGTGCTATCGGTAGTATAACAGGTGATTTTGTAGGTAATAGCGCAGACTATGCAGGTGGTGCTGTTTACAATTATGCAGGTACCATCGGTGATATAACAGGTGATTTTATAGGCAATAGCGCAAGCAGAGGTGGTGCTATTTACAACTTTGATGGCAATCAAGCTGTTCCAGGTTCTCTGACACCTTCAGATGATTCTCTTGAAGTGATGAATAATAATGCCTATAGCACAGTTATTGGTAGTATTACAGGCAATTTTATTGGTAATAGCGCAAATGATGGTGGTGGTGCTATTTACAACACTGAGAGTGCTATCGGCAATATAACAGGTGATTTTATAGGTAATAGAACTTACCGTCACGGTGGTGCGATTTACAACGATTATGATGCTATTATTGGTGATATAGCAGGTGATTTTATAGGTAACGGTGCAAAAAACTATGGTGGTGCAATTTATAACAGAGGTACTATAGGTGATATTACAGGTAGCTTTGTAAACAATTACTCCAATTATTTTGGTGATAATGCTTTTGGTGGTGCGATTGCTAATGTTGATCTTGGTTCGATTGGTGATATTACTGCTGATTTTATAAACAACAACGCAACCACTGCCGGTGGTGCTATATACAATGACAATACTGTTGATAATTTTGGACCAGCAAGAGATACCGGCATTTTTATCGGCAATATAACCGGTGATTTTATCGGCAATAGTGCCGGTCAAGCAGGCGGTGCGATTTATAATTCAATTTCAGAGCCAGCTTGTGAAGATTTAGATGATAGCAACGCAGACTCTGAAAATCTTGATACTTTAGCAAATCGTAGTAACATCGGCTATATCAGCGGTAGCTTTATAGGTAACCATGCCGGTGAAATAGGTGGTGCAATTTATTCCAACGTTAATTTAAACATTTTAGCAGATGGTAAAACCTCTGTATATCAAGGTAACTATACAGAAAAAAACGGTGTAAAAGATGACAACGCCATTTATATGGATAATCAAGCCACATTAAATTTTAATATGAAAAACAACGGTAAAATCTATATGGCGGATAATATAGATGGTGCTATTGATGTAGATTTTGATGACAATAGTCTATCTACTTACAATGTAAACATTAAAGGTGATGACATCAACAACACAACCTTCTACATGTTAAATGACATCAGAAATGCAAACGTAACCTTTGATAATACGACTATTAATACAATTAACAACCAAGTTCACGTATACAACTTCAACTCTTTGGCTGTTGCATCTGACACAAATTTTGTAGCAGACGTAGATTTGGCTAACGCTCAAATGGACAGAATCACAGCCAATTCTTATGGCGCACACCAAGGAAATTTGAATGTAGTTGGTATGAATTTGTTATCCGACGCAAAAGACCCGATAACAGAAATCTATTTTGCAGAACAAGGTTTGAAAAATAACGTAATAAATGGAGTATCTAAAGCAGGCGAATACAATTTGCCAAACGGTGCTCAAACAACTTTCTATACTCCAATTTATAAGTACAGTGCAACATACGACAACAGAAATGATGGTGGCTATTTTGTATTTGATAGAATTTCAGCAGGAAATAGCTCAGGTAATCCGAGCGATAACTACAACCCTGCAGTACTATCACCATCCGTTGCTTCACAGTCCGGCGCGTATTCAACGATGAACCAAACATTTAATTATGCGTTCCAAAACTCCGATAATTTTATGGCAATACCTTATTTGGAACGTGTAGCGATGCGTTCTGCGAACATGTATGCTATGACTCCAACCGGTGATGCAACTGATGTCGGAACCTTCTCTCCATTATTTGACGCAAAAAATGAAACTTATAGTGCGTGGGTGAAACCATATGTAAGTTTTGAGAATATTCCGCTCAAAAATGGTCCAAAAGTTTCAAACATTAGTTACGGCAGTTTGATAGGTTTCGATACCCCATTAAAATCCGTAAGTCGTGGTTGGGATAGAACTTGGACAGGTTACATCGGTTATAACGGAGCAAGCCAAAGCTTCTCAGGCGTAGACGCTACTCAAAACGGCGGTTTACTTGGTGGAACTTTGACGATGTACCGCGGTAATTTCTTTAACGCTACAACGCTTTCAACAGGTGCAATTGTCGGTGATAACCGTACAATGTATGGTACGGACAATTATACAATGCTTATGGCTGGTATTGGTAACAAAACAGGTTTTAACATAGAGTTCAAAGATGGATTGTTCATCGTTCAACCAAACTTGTTATTAAGTTATACATTTGTTAATACATTTGATTACACAAATGCAGCAGGGGTTAGAATGAAGAGCGACCCATTACACGCAATCCAAGTTGCACCGGGTGTAAAATTAATAGCTAATACTAAAAACGGTTGGCAACCATATATCGGTGTAAACATGATTTGGAACATTTTAGACAAATCAAGAGTTACCGCAAATGATGTGAGATTGCCTGAAATGAGTATCAAACCATACGTTCAATACGGTCTAGGTGTCCAAAAACGTTTTAAAGACAGCTTTATGGCATTTGGTCAAGCGATGATTCAAAACGGCGGTCGCAATGGTATTGCGTTGTCCGTAGGTTTCCGCTGGGCGATTGGAAAGTAGAATTATGTTTTAATAATCTTGCACAATTCTTCCCGGCAAATGATTTTGCTGAACCGTATACAACAAAGATTCTGCGCTTTGTTTGTTCTTAAAAATGCCAACTTGTAATGTATAATTATTAGAACCGATACATTTTACAATAGGATTTAAACCGTTACCTGATTCTTGAATAATATCTTTAGCTACTTTTGCTTGTTCAGCAGAAGTATAAGAACCTACAAAAACTTTATAAACTGGGTCAGCCTGAACAGGTTGTTGAGTTACGGTTTCGGCTACATTATTTTCTTTAACTGTTTTTGATTGGTCAACCACAACATCCGTCTGATTATCAGCCTTTTTCGGTACATCATCAGGTTTTGACATCAAATCTGAAAAACTTCGACCTTGGTCTTCACTCTGAATCATTGATAATCTGTCATCAACATTTTTTGCTGTTTCTTCTTGTTGATTAGCCGAATTATCTTGATAATCACCGATTGAAGTATCAACCGTTGGTGAAAAAGATTTAATCAAAAATGTAAAAACAATAAGCATACCAAAAAAAGAAAGTACAAAAATCTTCAAAAGTGAATTATCCTTTTGAGCTTCTTTTTTCATGTATTTTTTATAACCAAATTGATTTCCCATTAAAACTATACTCCACGAACTTTAGTACTAGCTAAATTAATATCTTCCAATTCTTCTGCATATCTTTTCATTACTTCAAGCGCAAATTCTTTTATATCAACAATTCCAAGTTCACTGGTCAAGCCTGAAGCTTTTACAGGTGCGCCTTCTGATAAAATATTTAAACCTGTATGAATTAGAATTGAAGTTGTTGATTTTGTTGCAATAGAAACTGACAATTTTCTACCATCAATCATCAAATCATCACCGTTTCTTACAACGAAAATTCCTCTTTCTTCAAGCAACTCTTTTATTATACATATCAAAAGTCTTTGTCTGAAAACACCTTCAACTAAATTTACGTTGAATTGTTCTGTTATAAAGCTTAACATTGATTTGCTGTAAATCGGTTCATTGTTGATAACATCTTCTATATCAACCATTTCAGTTAAAGCAACTTCACATTCACCAATAAAAGCAACAATTGCATCACCTTGTAACTTAAAGTTTTTGTAAATCCAATGTGGCGCAAGTTGTGAACCAATATACTTAATTTCTTTTTCAATTAACTTTGTATGCATCATTCCTCAAACAAAATACTTATGTATTTCTCTCCCTTATTAGCCATTAATGCGTTCTTCAAGTGTCTGCAAGATTCACAAACTCCGCAATGCTTTGGCTTTGAACTGTAACAACTCCTTACAAGCTCTAATGGAATTGAATTCTCCATCGCAATCCTTACTATATCATCCTTGCCACAATTTATCAAGGGGGCTACAACCTTTGGCTTTTTAAGAGTAGAACTCTCAAACACTTTTGAAATCTGTTCTCTAAATTCTTCTGTATTGTCTGAAAAAGTTTGTCCTTCATCTTTATTAGCACCAAACAAAATATAATCATATCCGAAAGAATCGGCAAAAGACGCTGCTATATTTAAGAATAAACCGTTTCTATTCGGCACCCAAACATTTGATGCACTTTCTTTTGTACCCAAATTATCCGTTGGAATTTCATCATCCGAAACCAAAGACGTATGAGTGATTTCTTTGAGCCAATCCAGTTTTATTACTTTATGTGTAATATTATAAAATTCAGCAATTTTTTTAGAGGTTTCTATTTCTTGTTTTGCAGATTTTTGTCCATAATCAAACGTTAAAGCCAATTCTATACCGTATTTTTCCTTCGTATAACCTAATGCCACCAAGGAATCCAAACCGCCTGATAATAAAATTACAGCCTTACTCATCTTCTTCGCCTTCTTCATACTCTTCTATCATACTTTGCGCTTCTTCTTTCAAGAATTTTGAATACCCGGGAAGTGAAATTACTTCATCCAAAATATCACGCCCAATAAGATTATACATAGCCACAAGCGCATTTCTCTGAACTTCTTCATCTTCATCTTTTAAAGCTGTTCTGATTAAATCTTGCGCTTCATCATACTCACTGTTCATCAACGCTTCAATCGTATTAATTCTCACCATTGGCGAAGAATCCATCATTGAGCTTTTAAGAACTTTTAAAACTTTTTTGTTATTAATATTAAGTTTTCCTAAAGCTTCAATTATTTTTTCTTTTAGGAATGAAAACTTATCCCACAAGCCTTGTTTTGATTCCATAATCGCAACAAGCGGATCAATTGCGCTTGTGTCACCCAAAAGCCCCAGTGCAAAAGTCGCAGATTCCTTTACATAAACAGATTTCTCATCTTCATCTTGTACGACATCAATTAATGGCTCAACAGCAAATCTATCACCAATTCTACCTAATGCATCCGCGCATGCCAGACGTATTTTGTAATTCTCTCCCTTGTTATTTAAGCAGTACAAAAGCGCACCAACAGTTGAAGTGTCTTTATAATTAGAAATTGCTTTGGCGCACATTACACGTGTGTTAATCATGCTATCTGCATCATCACATTCAAAATTCTTAAGAAGCAATAAATTTAGTAGTATTGAAAGTGTTGAAGAAGCTTTATGAGCATCAGTAAGTTTTATAATGCCTGTTAAGATTTCGGGATTTTTAACATTTGTCAAAAAATAGTTATAGATTTCTACGAGTTCATTATCATCATAGAACTCTTCTAAATTTGCAATATTATTAATCACATTCTGCGGGGTATCTTTATCAACTCCGCAACGCTCCGATATTACACTAAAATCCAATACTTTATTATCCACAAGAGTAAAATACAACAAACAAGGTTTGTTGGCAATCTTAAAACGATAAATAAAAAAATGATTATTACTAAATTTTAGCGTGCAATTGTAAATATTTGTAACGATCTCTTCAAAAATACTAAAGTTTTTCAAAAATGTGCCGATATATATACCAAAAGTAGGATTGTAGTATTAGGAAATAATAGAAAGGAGTTACAATGACTACAAATGGAGTTAATTTTCAAAAGGCAGTAGATTATTGTGTGCTTAATGGTGCAACAGTACAAGAAAGTGCTGCAAAGTTCGGTGTTGATATGGCACAACTTTCAGAATTTATTACAAAAGCTATGAACCCAAATGGTGGCGGTGAAGTTGGAGACTTCACCCAATTTAGCAGTCATATTGCTAATAAAGAAATCGCCCATGCACAAGTGAAAATTGGAACAAAAGAATACACTGTTTCAGTTGTTGGTGCAAAAGGTGAACAAGGTGCTTCTGCAAAAATTTATGACAAAGATGGTAAGATTGTTCCATTTAGTCAGTTTGACAAAGATTATGCTTTTTCAGTTGATGACGATGGACGTATTAACATGAAACTAAAACCAGGTTCAAAAGCTCCAATTGCAAAAGTTACTCAAGAAACAGACGGTAATGGTAATTGGTTCGATACATTTGCAAATTTCTGGCGAAAAGGTAACAAGAACGCTGTTGAAGGCAAAGCTTACGAAGTAGGTTCTGCGGTTGCCGATGATGTAGTAATTGTTGCTAATAGAACTAATGCAGCTCCGACAGGTGCCCCAAATGGTGTTGATAATGGTGTTGCAACAAAAACTATGGATGATGTTTATGCACAATATGCACTAGATAAACCTCAAGCTGATAAAGCAGAAAATGCAGTTAAAAATGCATTTGCAAAAATGTCACCTGAAGATAAAAAACAAGCTACTGATATTGCAAACGCTGTTATTGCAAAAGCAGAAGCTGGTGATACAAAAGGCGCACAAGAAGAAGCTTCTAAATTAGACAAATTTATGGGTGATGTATTCGGTGGTCTTGGTTTGATTGACTTACCTGAAGAAGCTAAAGTGGCTCTTTTGGTAGTTGGTATTGCCGGTCTTGCTTATGCAGCAGCTGAAGCAGGAGTTGCTGCCGTAACATCAAAAGTTGCACAAAGAGCAGCCGCAGTGTTTGCTGCAATGGGCTTGACAAGTTGCTCTGCAGATGATGGTATAGGCGGTAAAACTGAAATTAATCAAAACGTAAATATTACAATTACTCAAAATAGTAGTTTAGAAGATGCATTGGATGCATTAATTGAAGGTCAAAAAGTTCAGACAGAAATCCTGCAAAAGATTCTCGAAAGAGAAATTGAAAATGGCATGACTGCAAAAGAAATTCTCGATCTTTGTGGTGGTAATGCTCAATTATTGGCTAAGATACTAGATTCTATGACAGAAAATAATAATCTGCTCAAAGAAGTTAAAAATAGCATCAATTCCGGCACTGAAAATATTATGAATGCTTTAGTTGATATCAAAGGCAGTGTTGATAATATTGCGGACCTTATTAAAGAGTTCCCTGAATATACAACTCAACTAAATGAAATCATTAGTGGAATTAAGACCGGTAATAAATCAATGTCTGAGGTAAAAGATTTGATTGAGCAAGTCTTGAATCAAGCAGTTAAAAATGGTGATACTCAAGTAAGTATTTTGAATAAACTTAACGAAATTCAAAATGCTAACAAATCAGATGGTGAAAAACTTGCTGACATGTTGAAATTGTTAGGTGAAATCAAAGTTACATTAGATGGTATTGCAGGTGATTTGAAAGCTCACTTCAAGAATGATGCAACAGTTAATAAATACCTTGAACAAATTCTTGCTGAAGCTAAAAAGAACAATGCAAAAACTGATGCAACAAATGAGTTATTGCAAAAATTGTACACATTAGTTGAAAAACTTGGTTCTAAGGGTGATGCAATGGGTAAAGAAATTATTAACGCTATTGCAAATCTAGGCTTGGATATGACAGCTAATTTCGATAAGTTATTGGATGCTGTAAACAATGGTAATGTAAAATTAGATGACATTACAGCTTTATTGCAAAAAATCAATGCCAATGTTGTTAAAAATGGTGAAGACGGCAAAAAACTGGGCGATCAAATTCTTAATTACATTGCAGCTGTTGGTTTTGAAATGAACCAAAACTTCTCTAAATTACTCGATGCAGTAAATAATGGTAATGTTAAACTTGATGATATCAAGGAATTAATTACTCAATTGACTACCCAAGTAAAACAAAATGGTGAAGACGGCAAAAAACTTGGAAAAGAAATCCTAGATGCAATAAACAAACTTGGAGTTGATATGAATACTAACTTCGCTGCGGTATTAGAAGCTATCAACAAGGGAGTTGCCGGTGCTGATTCACTCAGAGACTTGTTAGAAAAAGTTCTTGAAAAACAAGATAAAAATACAAAAGCTATTATTGAAGCTATCGGTAATATAAAAGTTGGTTCAGGCGGAACTGTTGATCTATCAAGTATCGAAAAAATGCTTGCAGAACTTCTTAAACAGTCACAGAAAAATGGTAATATCTTGTCTAATATTGACGCAAAAACCGATGTTATTGCAACAACAACTAAATCAATCTTGGAAGCTCTTAACAAAGAATTCGGCAAGAATGATGAAAGATACAAGAATATTAATAACTTGTTGACGGTAATTGCTAATAAGAACAATGGCAATGGTAACGATAAAGTATTGTTAGAAAAACTTGATAAAATCTTACAAAAACTTGATGAAATCAAGGATGCAATCAAAAACCATAAAGTTGAAGTTGATGTAACAGGTAAAGTAACTTGTGAATGTAAATGCGGCAGCAAACATGAAGGTATTCTAGGTGACTTGAATAACCTCTTAGGATAAGACTGAATATTAAATTAACAAAAACCACTGATATTTTATCGGTGGTTTTTTGTTTGCATAATTGATATTATAAACTATCTATATCACCCTCATCAGGCTTCGCCAGCTTATAAAAGTTAAACTTCTTCCTTAGCTACTTTGTCACCTGCTTCTACAGGAGCTTCTTTAGTTTCAACTTCTTCACCTTTGAATGCAGGAGCTTTAGGTGCTTCTTCAGTTTCTACTTCTTCGCCTTTGAACGCAGGAGCTTTAGGAGCTTCTTCAGTTTCTACTTCTTCGCCTTTGAACGCAGGAGCTTTAGGTGTTTCTTCTGTTTCAACTTCTTCGCCTTTGAATGCAGGAGCCTTAGGTGCTTCTTCAGTTTCAACTTCTTCCCCTTTGAATGCAGGAGCTTTAGGAGCTTCTTCAGTTTCAACTTCTTCACCTTTGAACGCAGGAGCTTTAGGTGCTTCTTCTGTTGTATTATCAACTGCTAAGAATGCTTTATTATATGCAGCTAGAGCATTTGCACCTTTAAAAGATGTAGCTGTTTCAATCGGTGTTGTTACAGTTTCTGTTTTTGGTGCTTCTGTTTCAACAGGTTTTGTTAATTCCACATTGTTTGCACTAGCTCTAAAGTTAATCGGACTAATCATCATACTTATACCTTCTATTATCTGATACACATTTTTTTTAAAACTCGGCAATATTAAAAATTGCTATTAAATTTATAAATCTTTACAAAAATTTATTAAAAAAGCTCTCCTCGAAGAAGAGAGCTTTAAAATTATTTCTTAAGCTTCAGTTGGAGCTTCTTCTGCTTGAGCTGCAGCGGCTGCTTCTTCAGCTTTTCTTGCTTCTTCTTCAGCCTTCTTAGCTTGAGCTTTTTTAGAAAGTTTAACTACTTCTGATTTTTTGTAGTTTAATGAACCATCTTCATTGCAGTTAGCCATTAAGTATTTAACTGTATCTGTAGGTTGAGCACCTTTTTTAACCCATGCTTCAGCAGAAGCTTTGTTCAATTTCATTTCTTTTGTTTTTGGATTGTAGTAGCCTAATTCTTCTACAGGCTTACCTTCACGTTTTGTTGTAGAGTTGATAAC
>ERZ1034710.554-NODE-554-length-10825-cov-9.058310_pt1 | contig 10825 bp, 1 predicted proteins | sample MGYA00520597_ERZ1034710 | MGnify/ENA primary metagenome ERZ1034710 (study PRJEB33766, sample SAMN09781714) | gut metagenome | biome: gut microbiome | host: Homo sapiens | place: Madagascar | study: EMG produced TPA metagenomics assembly of the PRJNA485056 data set... | reverse complement strand
GGGTACCAGGGTATAAAGCCCTACGCCCTGTAAGGGCAAAAGTATGGGCGCACCTATTGTTTATTACTTTTGCCCTTACAGGGCGCAGGTGCGGTACGTACGTTAACCCAGGGCGTTGCCCTGGGCTCCGGACTTGTTGGGCTTTCAGCCCGCGCAGGGTCGCCCGTATGTCCCGAACCGCGAAGAAATTCGATTAATTTGAAACCGCCGCGCCCGAGCGGCCCGGCAATTCGTTAATTCGTTAAATTCGTTGTTACGCCGTCTGAGGCCAACATCGAACTGCGGCGCAGCCCGCAACCCCGTTGCAAAAATTCGATTAATTAGTCCCGCAAATTCGATTAAATCGAGGAACTTCGCCGCCCATCCTTATAGAAACTAAATTGTAAATCCATATATACTTCGTGTTATGAAAATACGATTGAACCCACATACTTTGCAGCGTGCTTTCGTGCTGCTTCTCTTCAGTCTTGTTGCAGGCATCTCCAGTGTCTTTGCACAGGACAATTATACCTATCTTCAGTTTTCGGGCAATGGCCGTACGGTGTTGCTCGCCAAGGACGGTGCGCTTACCGTTGTCAGTACAACGGAAGATGCTCCTGCTGGCGACGGCTACCAGTGGACGCTTGAGACCGTGTCGGGCGATAACGTTCGCTTGAAGAATAAGGAGGGTATGTATGTGACTCCCGAACTCACGCTTACCAATCGTCAGGACCAGGCGGCGGAGTTTACGAAAACGGAGAATACCTATTCCTCTGCTACGTATGGCGGCCTCAAACGTTATGACCTTGTCTATGGCGACAAGGGGGCCCTTGGTGTGAAGAATGGCCAGTTGATTTGGACCGTTGAAGATTCTCGCTACGGCTGTATCCGCTTGGCCAATAATGTCAAGGGCGCCAAGGTCACTCCGTTTATCTGTAGCGAAGGAGGCGAGGGGCATTGGTATTATATGGAGCTGTTACTAAACGGTTCGGAATGCGTCAAGGACGCAGGGGCAGAGAAAAAACTACAGAAAGGCCCCACACCATCTGCCAAAAATCTGCGTGCCTATATGTGGTGCGTTTACGAGGCCAATGACAAAGGAGACGTCTATTTCAAGAGTGCCGATGGGAATTTCTTCTGTCAAAAGGATGGTACTTATCAATATAGTACGTCTACCAAATCCGACAGATGTAATTACCGCATTTGCGATGTGGCAGATCAAACAGATGGTAAATACCAGGAAGCTTTTGTCTTGTATAATACCGAAACGAAAAAATACGTATTCCCTTATGGTAGTGGAAATCCAGATGTCGGAATGGGAAGTACTTTAAATCCAGCCGAAGCCATGCGCTTCATCTCCACCCCTCCTCCCACCGGCCCCCATATCTACCAATTCTCAGCCAACGCCGCCACCGCCATTTACGACAATGGTACCGGCGTCACCATGCAGCCTGTTGGCTCAGAAGTTGCTGGCTATCAGTGGACGTTGGAGCAGGTTGGCGGCGCGTATGTGCTTAAAAGCGGCCGCGATAACTATTTGAAACGAGCAGGCGATGCCCTCACCGTGACCACCAATCGCGATGAGGCTTTGAAGCTGTTTCCCTCTGGCAGCGAGTATGACGACAAACACGATGTGCTGACCTTGGCTGCCGATGCTTCCAAGGCCCTTGGCGTCAAGGACGGCCAACTTGCCATTGTCGAGACTAATTCTTTTTATAGCGTGGTGCGCATTCTGGATAGCACCGATGAGGTGAAGGGCGCAGTGGCCCCTAAATTCTCAGACATCAGCAATGTCTATTATTACAAGTTGCAGTTTAAGGCCAATCCCAAGGGCGATGCCCGTCTGACATTGACTGGAACGGACTATGACAATCCTGTTACGAGAATGGAGTTTCAGCCTACCAGTGCGCGTCAGAACTGGGAACTCCGGCCTGCCAGGCATCCCAATAGCAAGCCGGGTGATTTCTACCTCGTCAACCAAGAGGGAGAATACCTCATATATAAAGACGGCCGTTTCAACTTCAAGCCGCTTGATGTCAACGAGGCCACCGTCTTCCGCCTCAAGCAGACAGATGAACAACCCGAATATTGGACCATTGATATGGCGCTTGCGGGCGATGACAACCACCGCCTCGGCTTGCAGGCTGGTATGACCCCATACACCTTGAAGGCCTGCAACAGCGCGTCAACGTATAATGCCCTAAGCTTCAAAGAATCGGAACGTGGTTCAGATTACGACTACCTGCAATTTTCTGGCAGCGGCCGCGTTGTGCTTTACGATGACGGCCAGAACGTCAAGGCCGTTGCCACCACCACGGAGCAACTGGAAGGCGATGGCTACCGATGGACTTTCGATCCGATTATGGATGGTGCAGGTAAGGTCAACGGCTACAATCTGAAAAACAAAGCAGGCCGTTACCTCCATTATGATACCGCTGCCAAGACGTTCACCAGCGTGACCGACCGCAGCAAGGCCAGCGTGTTTGATGCTGACCAAAACACCTATTATATTGTTCCTGCGCATGTTTCAGGCGGTACCTGCAATATTGCTGGAGGCTTACGTTACAACGCCGTGCTTCGCGGTGTTTCTGAACCGTATAACACCCTCGGCGTGAAAAATGGGCAATTGCAGCTCGTGAAGAAAAACTCCCGTTATGCCGTGGTGCGCCTTGCAGAAAATATCGAAGGCGGACTCGTCAACCCTTATGTCAGCACCAGTGACAATCCGCGTTACTATGCCTTCAACTTCTTTCAAAACGGCAGCGGCGAATATATGCAGGACAACACGCCCGGCGACATCTTGCTTAAATCGCCTGTTGCGCCTTTCCCGTTGAGAAGATATTGCTGGATTCTTGAAGAAGCCAATGACGACGGCGATGTTTACATCAGAAGCACCGCAGGCAACTATATCAGCTATAATCCCGCCTCAGATGGTTATCAGCACAAGGTCAACACGACTACGAATGCGTACAGTCGTTACAAAATCTGCGATGTGGCCGATCAGCCAGATGCGTCGCTTGACGGGCTTTGGTCGCTCTATAATTGCACGAATCATTACTTCGTTCGTCCATCTGATAGTGATAATTCCATTGGGCGTGCAGAAGAGGTAGGGAAAAATACCAGTATGACCTTTGTCGACATCGCGGCCGACACCACCAGTTACCACCTCGTCTTTCCGGCTATGGGCCAGCGTGCCCTCATTATGGACTATGACGAGGCCAAAAATCCACGCGTAAAGGCACGTGGTATCCTCGCGTCTGACAAGGATGCACGCCTTTATCAGTGGGTGGTTGAAGGGCAGCATATCCGCAACCGTGCAGGCTTCTATCTCACCTACGACGGAAAAAATAAGCAGTTCGGCGTCAGCAACCAAAAAGCTGATGCCTATACGTTTGTGTATAATGTGAACAACTACGAGAACAACAACAGCGTGCGTTACGACCTCTGTTCTACCGATGACCAGCAGGCCCTCAGCATCGGCGAAGAAGGTGCTCTTTGCTGGGCGGCACCCGGCACCCGCAATTCGGCGGTCGACCTACGCCCGTATATCATTGCGCCAGAGCTTCCCATCCCGTCGTTAGGCGGTGCGGACTATCACTTCTATTGCATCCGCACTGCTGGGGGCGACCGCTATGCCTACCACATGGAGGATGCTAACTCTATTTCTCTGAAACCTTATGAGGAGAAGAACCTGTGCCAGTTGTGGGTGCTTATCAGAGACGGAGAGGGCAAGGGCGACGGCTATTTGCAGAGCGCCTACAACCGCTACTTCCTGAAATACGACACGGGCAGCAACACCTTCGTGGCGGTGGCAGATAAAAACGATGCTACGCGCATCCGCCTCGTTGAAACTTCTGGCAATTACGTCCACTGGCAAATTGAATTGCCCGATGTCAACGACAACGGCAACCGCAACCTCATCTCCCACAGCTACAGCGGAGGAGGCAATGTCAGTCTGTCGCTGCAAGGGCCGAACAACGGCAACAACTTTGTTGATATTTTCCCAGTGGACATCACCCCCGATTTCTATGAAGAGGCGGGCGGTGCTTTCCGCAATATCAATCTCGACGAACTTACGCCGAAACTTGAACTCACGGCTGACGGCGAGGCGCTGAAGGCCAAGGCATCTGCCTCAGAAGACGGCGCCAACAACAGTTGGAAGAACATCGGCACTAAGGACGACTTCGTGCTGCGCAATGGTCATGGCCAATATATCGGTGCGGATGCAGGGGGCAACGTGTTCCTCACCACAGACAAGGCACAGGCCACCCATTTCTATCTTTGGCTCAACCACGGAGACAAGGACGGCACTGTCAGTTGGTGTTTCGCCCAGTTGAACGCCGACGGCAGCAAACCAGAGGGCAAACCCGAAAAATGTCTCGGCGTTTCTGACGTTGACAACGGCACCGTCGCCATGCTGTCATTCTCCACTTATGAAACCCAAAAGCTGCATACGCTCTGCTTCACCTTCGGACGCCTAACGTGTCCGGAACTCTCTGATGCCGCAGAAGGAAAATATTACTACACCTTCATGTGCTTCGACAAGGTGGGGAATGATAAATATGTCAGCGACGGCAACGACACCAGCAAGCTCGTTATCGCCGAAGGCAAGAAACTCGTCAACGACCAGATGTGGGCCTTGGTGGGTGTCAGCAAGGATGGCTTTGTGCTGATGAGCAAAGACAGATATTACCTGTATTTAAATGGTGGCATTTTTAACGTCACGCACGACCTCGCGAAGGCCACCCATTTCAGCGGTACATACGATGTCAACAAGCAGCGCTATGTGCTGACCGTTGTATCCGCAGTGGGGGGCGACAGTAAATATAACGGATGGCAGGTGCTTCTTGGCAGCGATAGTCGTAGAGTTACGGTCGGTAATAAAAAAAACGCCAGTAATGAAAATCGTTACTACCTCAACTTCATCCCCATCCCCGTTCCGGAAGACTATTCCGATTACGAAGTACTCCCAAAGCGCTCTTGGTTTGTCAAGCAGGCGTACGAGGCTACCGCCGACCCGATGACTGGTTTTATCCAGCGCGATGAAAGCGGCTGGACCAAGAATCCCTATACCGGGAAGATGATGCAGAAGACGAGTACTTACACCGTCACCCACTATCTCAAGGCGGAGAGCACGCGCGATCTTTATGTGCCTACCTGTATGGTCGGGTCGGCTGCTACCCGTTCGCGGGCCTTCCAGCGTTGGTATAACTACAAGACCGACGAGGCCGTGAGCGACTCGGTGCTCAACCTCGACATCAGCAGCAGCCGACGCTATAAAAACGGAATTGTTGTGGGCGACCAGTTGAAATTGAACGGTCAGAACTCTGGTTATTACGTTACCCACAATGTCACCTTCCAAATGCCAGAGGTCATCCCCGACGATTGGGAATACATCCTTGGTGCCGACCTCACTCCCTACAGCGATTTCGTTGATTATTTCGGCGACAATGGTAACCCCATATATAATGGGAATGTCACCAGCGACATCATCCTGCCCTCGAAGCAAAGCATTGTGGAGCCGACCATCACCGGCCGCAACCTCTATGTCATTCGCAATGCCCGCGCCATTGCCAACGAATTGCTCCTGTATAAGGATGATGGCAGCAATGACAAGTGGTATGAAGAGCACACCATTGCTTTCCCGAAGAAGAAGGTGACGCTCAATTACAGTTCGGTTGCCCTCAATATGCAGAAGCAGGACTATTGGTTTTATAACAACGGTATCGCCTCAGAAGACAATCTTCAGAATGCCGTCAACAATGGGGCAATCGAGGTTAAAGTGGACGACCTGGGCAGCGGCATCACTTTCGCCAAATTCCTCAGTAGTGGCGCTGGCGGTGCCGCTACCGACCGCGCCATCGCCTTTAATTATCCAGGCGATACCGCCGACGGCAAGGGCACCGGTAAGGCCAATGCTGGCAGCTGCACTTTGAAGGTGTATGGAGTGGCCAGCGATGGCACGCGCTATCAGATTGCCAAATTCAATCTGACGTTTGAAGATGATTTTGAGCCCATCATTTATTCCGAAATCATCGGGAAAAAAGACGGCAGTTTCAAATCGGAGCGTTCGCCCGAAGCCTTGCTGAAGACCACTGGCGACCCTGTGGCCACCATCACCTTCGACCCCGATCAGTTTGATGCCTTTGTCTCGCCACCTGTGGGAACCTATACGGGATTTGAAAGAGTGGCAGGGGCAGGTACGAAATGTGGTTTGACATATCGCTACCCCTTCAACTACGATAACACCTCTTATTGTTTTGCGCCCATCGGTGGAGATTTCAACAGTATTAGTGGTAGAACTCCCGAGTGTACGTGGGGTAACTACACTGTTGCCCATCGTTTTGATATGGGAGATAATCGTGGTAATTTCTTTGCAGTTAAGAAGTATTACGAGAATGAATATGGCTCTGAAAACTATGATGCCAGCCAGAGCGGCTTCCTCTATATTGACGCTTCCGACCTTCCTGGTAAGATTGCGTCTATCGACTTTGCTGGTATGCCTTGCAAAGCCTCGCGTCTCTTTGTTTCGGCATGGATGAGCAGTCCAGACCGTGGCAATGAAAGTCCGGCCAACGTGGTGTTCTCCATTCAGGGATTTAAAAACGGCAAGGCCACGACGCTCTATTCTTACTGTCCTGGAAGTATCTTGGGCGAAGCTCGTGATTCCCTTGACAAGACGTTGAACCCTAAGGATAATGGTGGCAAAGGCATCTGGCAGCAGGTGTATTTCAGTTTCGTCAATAAGAATGCTGACGACTTCGACAGCTTCCGCCTTACCATCGACAACGACTGCACCAATACTCAGGGCGGCGACATCTTGATTGATGATGTCGAGGTGTTCAGCGTCAAGCCAGAAGTTCAGATTGAGCGCACCATTCCAGTCTGTGGCGACCAGCTTACCTTGTGTAAGATGACCGTCGACTACGATCAGGTGCGTGCCCAGTTGGGCCTCAGCACTGGCGAAGTGATGAAGGACAATCCTAAGGTGTGGTATTGCCTCCTCGACAAGGAGATGTTTGACGCCGAATTGGGCTTCGACACTGGAACGCCAGAAGGACAGGAACGCCTCTACCGTATGTCCGACGTCGAGGTGAAGCCCGCCTTCGTCAAGGCCCTCTTGGGCGACCCCAACAGCCAGGTATCTGGAGAAGGCATTTTCCGCTCTGTGGAGTTTAAAACCAATTTCGATTCCCTCCCAGTCTTCAAATACAGAGACGCTGTGGCGGCCACTGTCGGCATGGCATCTCGCGAAGTCACCAGTGCCGGTGTGCGCCACTTCGTCATCAGCGACAAGGTGAAGGAGCCGAGAATCAAGCCCAACCACGACTATTACTTCCTCTTTGTGCCGCGCTTCTCCGACGACCCCGTCACGCTGGCCAATGCCTTCCATTCGTTTGAGATCAACACGCGATGCAGCGTCCGCTGCAAGTTCCGCACGCTGTCGCCCATCCGCGTGGTGACGGATGCCGACGACGAGGCCGCCGTTGAACATGAAACCCAGACCTGCGCTGGCAAGAGCGTCTCGCTCAGCGTCAAGCAGGTGGGAGAGGATGTGGATGGCAATATCGGCGAACGCATTGTGCAGTATGACTGGTGGCGCGATTATGTGGGCGGCGCATTCACCGACGTGTGCATCAATGTCGACAACGCCACCTGGCGCGTCTTGGAAAAGAACGAAAGCCGCCTCTCCAACGAGATTTCGCTCCGCGAGGCGCTCTTGGCTTTCCGCCATTTCTATCCCAAAGCCACCACCGTGGCGGGCGCCGCGCCGAAGAACGACGAGGGATATACCCTCGAGCAGAGCGTCATCGACGTGCTCCATCAGTTCACGCTTAACAGCGCCGACAAGGTGGCATCGCTCGTGTTGCTCAACAACACGTGTAACATCTATGTGCCTGCCGCCACAAAGCAGGGCACAATTCTGAAGCTGACGGTGGTGCCCATTGACCACGAAGACAGCAGCGGCACGCAATATTGCTACGATCCGGAGCAGGTGGGCGTCAAAGTGAGCGGAGAGGCGCCGCAGCTCTTCGACGGTCTGCATGGCACCCAATATAAGTATCCCGATAAACTCACCAACGTGCCGGTGCGCAGCAGTTTGGCCGCTGTGGCAGAAGTGAGGGCCAGGGCCGACGGCAGTGCCGCCAATGTCTTGCGCGTGCCTTTGCGCGGCATCGAGACGGTGACGAAAGACGCCATCGGTTTGACCAGCGTCAGTCCAGAAGTCTTCCTCGCGGGTACCAACGACCCCAATATGAAGGCGTATGAAACGAAGGCTGCTGAAGAACGCGCTGGCCTCAGTGTGCAGAACTTCCGCATCGTGGGCCAGCTCAAAACACTCGTGGCCCGCAAGGCAGACCGCGAACATGCCCATGCCGACATCGTCTTCAACAGCGATTTCCAGCCGCGCGAGGGATATGTCTATACGCTCCGCTTCAACTATCGGGAACTCTTTAATGCAGGCAATGCCACGCAGTCAACGGTGTGTGACGGCAATGTGCTCGTTGACCTCATCATCGTTCCGAAATACCAGAAATGGACGGGAGCAGCCGGAAACACCGACTGGACGAACGATGCCAACTGGCAACGCGCCGACCTCGCCGACTTGCAATTCAACGCAGATACGGAGACGGATTATGCCAACAATGCCGCCAACGGTACGGCGCAGGGCTATGTGCCGATGCTCCACACCAGTGTCATCGTGACACCCGACAAGGCAGGACCGCAACTCTATGAGACCAACTATGCCGGCGCCGACGAGTTCCTTAACTTCGTCGATCACGAAGTCGAACAGCGCACGGCAACGCCCGACATCGAATATGCGCTTCTGGCAGCGCCGAAAGCCGTAGCGGGCGTCAACCGTTGCGACATTTACAGGCCCTATCAAAGTAAGGACCTCGTGGTGCAGAGCGGAGGCGAATTGCTGCATGCCGAACGCCTCGACTATGAGAAAGCGTGGGTGGAATATGCGTTGACTCCCGACCGCTGGTACACCCTCGGTTCGCCGCTGCGCCAGAGCTACGCGGGAGAATGGTATGCGCCTAACAACGATGCTTGCCAGGCCACGCCTTATTTTAAGAACGTGACTTACAACACGACAGACTACCATCGCTTCGCGCCAGCCGTTTATCAGCGCAGCTGGGACAAGGCCAACCCTAAGCTTTACTACCTCGAGCCTTATTCGGCCAACAATCCGCAGGAAACCAATGTGAACACGACGACGGAGAATATCTACCAGGCCGCCAACTGGAGCGCTGTCTACAACGACGTGCGGGAGGCTTATTCGCAGGGTGGCTTCTCTGTCAAAGTCAACGGCATCGGTATCGGGGCGCAGAAATACACGAAGTCGCTCTTCCGTTTGCCGAAGGAAGACACGGCCTATGGCTATTACACGGAATTGAACGAGACGGACAGGAAGACTTATCCTGTGGACCGCACGCATCATCATAAGTTGGCGACCGACCAGTTGAAGTCTGGTTCCGAACTGACCGTGACGCTCAAAAACGAGAATGCCAACAACAGGTTCTTCCTCGTTGGCAACCCGTTTGCCTGCGCCCTCGACCTCAACGAGTTCTTCAAAGAAAATGAGGCCCAACTCAATGGGGCGAAATATTGGGTGCTGACGGCCGGCGGACAGGAAGGGGCGATGCGCCAGCCCAATGCCGGAGAATGGATTTCCGTGAACGGCACGACGGAGGCCGCGCTCGCGAGTCTGCCATCGGGACAGGGCTTCTTCGTGGAAGGCAAGGAAGGAACGAACACCATCACCTTGAAGTTCACCGCCGACATGCAGACGTCGCTCCACACCAGCGGAACGCTGTTGCGTGCTCCAGCCATCGGACGTGCTGAGGCTCCTATGCTCCGCATCCGCGCTTCGCGAAGCGGGCAGGGGAGTGAGGCACTGGTGGTGAAAGACACCACAGCGGTCAACGGCTACGAGGCTGCGGAGGATATGCAACTCTTGCTCGACAACTCGTTGCAGGAAATCCCGATGGTATATACGTTGGCCGGCAACCGCACGAGCACCATCAACCGACGCCGCTCGCTCTGGCGCGTCCCCTTGGGTGTGTTGAGCAACAGCGAAGATCCCGTGCAACTCACGTTCTCGGGCATGCGCTCGTTTGGCGAGACGCTCTCGCTGCTCGACAGTCAGACGGGGGCCGTGACACCGCTGCGGGGCAATGGCAATGCCGACTGCGTGAAGGTGGAGGTGCCGGGAGTGACGACGGGCCGCTATTTCATCCTCTCTTCAGAGCGTCCAACCCTGGAGGATGAAAAGGATTTCACGCAACCGCTCATACAGGCCGACAACGGCAGTGTGACGATCTCTTCTTCTGCAGCGCATGTGCTGACGTATGTGCGTATCGTGGCAGCGGATGGTCGCACGGTGTACAAACTCACGCCGTATGTCTCACGCCTCTCCCTGAAACTCCCCACTGGCGTTTATGTGGTGGAGGCACGCACGGATGAGGGTGAGAGTGTCGGGAAGGTGTCGCTCTGATGTATGTATAGATAATGTGCTCTGATTTATATATAATGACAAAAGCTATAATGACAAAAGCGCCGGAGAATGCTCCGGCGCTTTTGTTTTTGGGGGACAACGAAAAAAATGGGGGGTCAGACGTAGGGTGTTCAAAATTCCATAAAAATCAAGGTTGGTAAAGAGGCGACAGCGCCCCTGAAGGGTAGGGTGTTCAAAATTCCTTAAAAATCAAGGTTGGTAAAGAGGCGACAGCGCCCCTGAAAGGGGCTCATATTTAGGGTAGGGGCTTGCCCCTACCTCTTGGGGCCGATTTATGAACCTCGCCCCTGTAAGGGGCTCATATCTCGACAGATGTTGCGG
>ERZ1034710.550-NODE-550-length-10844-cov-4.008156_pt1 | contig 10844 bp, 2 predicted proteins | sample MGYA00520597_ERZ1034710 | MGnify/ENA primary metagenome ERZ1034710 (study PRJEB33766, sample SAMN09781714) | gut metagenome | biome: gut microbiome | host: Homo sapiens | place: Madagascar | study: EMG produced TPA metagenomics assembly of the PRJNA485056 data set... | reverse complement strand
GGCTATTGTCAGATTTTACTTACATGTTATTCAGAGGCTTTAGCTACTGCGCCCAGAAAGCCGTAGGTCAGATTATGCCTGACAGATTGACTGACAATCACTATCCCTTTAGCCCTTTAGGAAACTGCTGTATGAATTTTGCATATTTGAAATAGCTCTTTCCATACTGCTGAACTTGGTTTGAAGTTGTTCCCTGTATTTGTTCAGAGCAGTTGTAAGATCAGTAATCTTGGTATTCATCTTCTTGATATTCTTATTAATAGAGTTTTCGGTAGATGCGATGTAACCTGTTGTTTTTAGCGTAGAATCAACAATTTGGTTAACCTTCAAGAATACCCCGGGGTTGGTTGTTGTACCGACAAGCAACTGTTTAACAGCATCAGAATCTTTGTCAAGTGCTTGCATGAACTTATCTTTGTCAATTAACAATTTAGTAACATCTGTAGAAATACTATCTTTAGCTTCACCTGTAGAAATACCGATTGCAGCAAGGTTTCTGTAAATTGTTGTACCACCGACTGTTTGGGTCATTAGTCGTTTAAGTTGGTTTTTCATCATGCTGAACATTGTATCGTGTTCAAATGAACCACCGTCACCGAGTTCTTTTTCTAGCCCTTCCATAAGAGTATTATATGAATCAACGATATCGTTTACAGCGTTGTAAATACCTTCGTCATCTTGTTCAACAGTAACAGTAACGGTTTCACCTGCAGAAACACCTTTGAGGTTGAGTGTCAGCCCTTTGATTTTGGAGATATCACTTGTAATTGTGTTAGAAGTAGATGTTACGGTTGTACCGTTGATTTTAACAATAGCATTTTGACCCAATGTTTGACGGTCTGTAACAAGAGTTTCTTTGCCTGCTACAGATTCAGTAAATCCCATAATCTTGGTGAAGTTGCTTGTTCCTGATTCGATGTTGATAAGCGATTCACCACTCAAAGTTGATTGTACAACAAGAGTACCGGACAAAGTATCCCAATAAGCAGACGCATAAGACTTGTCAGACTTATTAATTTGATTGATTAAAGAGTTCAAGGTCGTTGTGTTATCAATAGTGAAGGTAGCGTCACCGATTGTGAATGTACCTGCTGTAATGTCACCGTCCTTGAATAATCCTGCACCTGTAATGAGTGAGTTTCCGTTTACTTTGTACAATGCACGAGAACCTGCAACCCTTTCGGCCGTTTGTTGTTTAAGGTTGGCTATTGTTGCAAAGTTGGTTGTATCGTTAGATGCACCAACAACAAGATTATGGTCGCCGACAACCTCTATGCCGATTATACCTGTGTTCTTGTCTGCAGGATTAGTAACAATATTTCCGTCAGTATCGACAAATCCTGCTCTAACTGTTACACCTGTTTTGGCCGCAACGGCAGATGTTATTCTTGAGAAAATATCAGAGAACTTGTCTGTTTCGTTAACCGTTACTTCTGTTTTAATACCGTCAACAAATATACTCATCTTACCACTTGTAACATTAACGGTCGAAAGTAGAGTGTCTTTGTCAGCATAGTTTGCAACAGAATATGTAACATCTTCTTGGTAGTTCAGAGCTCGACTGCTTGTAGCATAAACATCTATCGTGCTTGTTGCAAGCCCTAATGTATTACGAATACCTGATGAACCACCTGTGAAGGTTATTCCATCAACAGAGTTGTCGAGTTTAATTACACCGTTATCAAGAACAGCGTGAACACCTTCTGCTTCCATTTTATCCAAGAATGATTTTATTGTATCTGTTGCAGAAATATTTACGATATGTTGTGTTTTATCATCACCTGTGCCAAGTTCAAATATTAATGAACCAACAGCAGTTTTGCCGTTTTTGTCAAGTGATGTTAGGAGCATATCTTCTGTCAACAAGCCTGATGTAGCACCTGCTTTCCAATACTCGACATGCCCGTCATAGTCGCCTTTGTCAATTTTGCTCAAGCCTAGTTTTGTTACAGCATCACAGGTACCGTCTGCAAGGTAAGTATCACCTTCTGAATATATTTGAATACGTTTGTTACCACTATCATCAATGATAGAACCTATCATACCGTAAGGCTTGATTGCACTAAATAATTGGTTTACAGTAGTATCCTCATCAATTTGGATAGTTGCAGCGACTTCGCCGTCTTTGATAATGTTCAATGCACCACTTGCAACACCCATTGCAGAAAGTTTTGTATCTTCGCTAACTTTTTCTGTTGTTTTAAACGATAACGGACTTGAAACATAGCCTGTGGTCTTGTTTGTATAAGTACCACCACTTGTCAGATAAGAACCAAGTTCACCACCTAGTGTAAAGGAGTGGTCGTTGTTTTTGAACGATATTTTGCCATCAGCATTAATAGTTGAATCTATGCCGTACGTTGCAAGTGTATCTATAATATCTTGCATAGTATCAGTTGCAAGGAAAGAGAAACTGTATGGCGTTGTACCGTCAAGAATAAGCCTTACAACACCACCATCAGCAAACCCCATAGATTCTAAAGTATCTGTAGCCTTAAGAGCGTGAGAATAAGTAAGATTTTTTGAAGTATTTGTAACAACAGGAACATCAACCATAAGAGGGTCTGTGATGTATCCTTTGTCTGTGTTTACATATCCGGCAGTACCAGTAGTTAAGAATTTACCTAAATCACCTGAGAATACAAAAGAGTGTTCTGTACTTGTTGCAGTAAACGCACCATTAGTTGCATTGATTGAGCAATTAATACCCAAAGCTTGCAAAGAGTTCATAATATCTTGCATAGTGTCAGTTGCACCAAAGGAGATTGTTGTCGGAGTTGAACCATCAAGTAATAGGTTTAGGTCAGCACCTTCTTTGAATCCCATTTGAGCAAGAGTTGTCCCTGATGATAATTTTGCAGTTGTTTGAGTGAAGGCAGGGAGTTTAAACTTAGATATCATGTTAGATGAACCGTCAGTTAAACTATATCCGTCATTTGATGAGATTGTTACTTTGCCATCAGTCAAACTCATATCTATACCATAAGACTTGAGCGCAGCCTTAGTTTGATTGATAGTCATGTTTTCGTCAATATCTATTGTGTGAAAAACATTACCGTTTCTATCTAATACAAATATTGAACCAGAATTGATACCGATATCTTTTAGTATAGAATTGTTTGTAATATTTGAGGTTGTAGTATATGACAAATCACCTGATTGATACTCTTTGCCAAGTTGAGTATAAGTAGGTGCACCACCTTGAAGAGCTCTGCCAATATCGCCAGAGAATACAAATGTCTTGTCGCTTGATGCTGCAGAGAATACTCCCGTACTGCTGATTGTTGCATCAATTCCTAGATTAGCTAAATCATCTGTTATATCCTGAACAGTATCATCAGCGCCGTAGTTCAGATTGATAACATTACCGTCAAGAGTAAGACGCAATGTACCACCTTCTTTTGTGCCTAACAAATCAGATACGGTCGTAGTGGCTTTGAGAATATCTGTTGCAGAGTTGTAAGTAAGAGGGTTTTTGCTTTCGTAGCCAATTTCTTTATTTTGATACCCTGTAGTACCGTCAAGCAGTGCAGAACCTAATTCCCCTGTGAATACAAAAGAATGAGAATTGCTTGTTGCAGAGAATGTGTTACCCGTAGTACCTGTTACTATAGAGGCATCAATACCGAAAGCAGCTAGTGATGTTATAACATCATCTATAGTATTGTTTGCACCAAATGACATATTCATTGTGGTTGTACCGTCAAGTATAGCTGACATTGTAGCACCACTTGAGAAGCCCATTTGAGCAAGAGTTGTAGAACCTGTAAGTTTTTCCGTTGTATCTGTCCAAGTATCGAGTTTAAATTGGGTTACAAGGTTTGATGTCCCGTCAGCCAATCTGTTGCCGTTTGTTGACGATACAGAAATCTTTTTGTTGGTAGAATCTATTGTCAGAGTAAAACCGTACGCAGATAAAGCAGACGCAAATTGAGTTAGAGTCTTGGTGTTATCTACATCAAAGTTTGTAACAAGGTTTCCGTCTTTGTCTGTGATTTGAATATTACCTGATGATACACCAAAGGCATCAAGCCTAACCCCACCGGTCACACCGAGTTGATTCATAACGGATAATTGACCTGATGAGTACTTGTTGTCTGCATAAGTGGTTGTTCCACTTGAACCTAATAATGCTCTGCCGACATCACCCGATAATGTAACTTGGTTTGATGAGGTTGCAGTGAATACACCTGAACTGCTTACAGAGGCGTTGATACCGTAGCTTGCGAGTTCCAAGAGGACATCACCGATAGTAGAATCTGCACTATAAGACAATGTTATTTGAGCAACATTTTGTATTAAGAGATTAAGTGTGCCACCTTCATTTGTACCTAACAAATCTCCAACACGAGTAGCTTCTGACATTGCAATACCTGATTGTGAGTAATACAATTTATCACTTGTGTTGTGTGTTTCGTAGATACTTGATTCTGATATTGTACCCAACAAGGTTGTTGCGAGCTTGCCCCCGACTGTAAGGTTTTGGGAAGTGTTGGCAGCAATTCTGAGTTGAGATTCTTCAAATGTTGCACTGACACCCGTCAAACCGTTTAAGTAGTCCAATACATCTTGAACAGTAGAGTTTGCACCAAATGATTGGGTATTGTTTGTACCATCAATATTGACAGATATTGTTCTGTCTGATGCAGTTGATAGCCCAAGTTGAGAGAGTGTTGTACTTGTTTGAACTTCTCTATATATGTATGGGTTGTTGCCGACAAGTTTTGGCAAACCGTTGCCTGCTGCAGATATCTGCGCCATGGTGTAGCCTGTTACACCTGCTGCAGAAATATTTCCTGCACCACTATTGGCAAGACCTGAATCCTTGTTATAAACGCAGTTGGTATAAGTTGTACCACTGGATGCACCAGTAAATCCACCAAGAGTTGCGCCTTCATAAGTTGATTCGACATAACCGGTAGCATAACAGTTAGATATAGTCATACCACCTAAAGCACTTGTTCCCTCTTCTGAATACCCAACGAAACCACCGACTTTTGTAGTTGAGGTATTTGAATCAGAATGAATATTACCTGTAGCATAACTGTTACTTATTGAACCATCTCTCATGTAGCCGACAAAACCACCGGCATGAGCAGCATTATTTGCTGATGTACTTTCAACATAACCGGTTGCATAACAGTTAGTTACATTTCCTCGGCTTAATCCGACAAAACCACCGGTAAAGTTAACAGCGTTTGTATTAGTACCTGAAACATTTACTGTTGAATAAGAATTATTTACACTTGTTTCATTAGAACCGATATGTCCTATTAAACCACCTACAAATATCGAATCATTATAATTAGCAGTAGCAGTAACCTGTCCACCGGCAACATAACAATTTTCTATTTTTGTACTTCCATTTGTATAACCAACAAGAGCTCCAGTATTTGCGATTCCATTAACATTAGTTGAAACAGTTACATTAGCTAAACCGACATCTTGTATAGTAGCACCATGAACATGTGCAAACAGACCTGTATATTCACTGGAAGTATTATCGTTTATGTGTAGATTCTTGATTTCGTATCCGTTACCCAAGAAGGTGCCTCTAAATCCGGTAGAATTATTCCCAATCATAGCAAAATTGGAAACAGAGGACATATCAATATCGTTTGTCATTACAAAAGTAACATTAGATGTACTTTTGCCTGCATTGACCAACTGTGCTAGTTTGTTCAAATCAGATGCATCTGACAAATAATATGTTTGCCCTGCAGTGAAAGAGGATACATCTTTTACTCGAGTGATAGAATCAGGAACAACTTGGTTTGATACAAGCCCGATGAATTTGGAATCTTCTTTGTATTGCGCAGTTGACCCAGTGATAAGTTTACCTGATACAGATGAGGTTGTTGTCATACCGATAGCAGATGCCAAATCTCCACTGACATAGCCGTTGTCTATTGATACAACACCGTTTTCTACTTTTGCATAATTAACACCTGTTGTACCATAGTAACTGTTCATCTTGGTATTTACAGATGCCAGCCATTGGTCTATTGTAGCCGTACCTGTAGCGCCGTCTGTTGTGGTTGAGGCAATAACATTACCGTAGTTGTCATATATTGCATAAGAACGGTTGCTTGTCGAAACTCCCAAATCAGTACCGATTGTCGTTGAGCCTTCTATCAAGAAGGATTGGTTCAAAGTGATAGCAGAATTTGATGACATAGAGGTGCTTTGACCTGTAGTCGTCAAACCGAGTTTGTTAGCCAAGCCACCATATAGAGTAACACCTGTCACATCAAGCGAACCGTCATCGTTGATGGTCATTGTGCCACCTGCTTTTTTGATTTGATATGCAACAGTACTCAAGATATCAGTTTCATTAAATGTTTTCTTTGTACCATTGATATACAATACATTTGAACCTGTTGTACCCATTAGTATAGGATTATTACCTGATTCAAAGAACCAGCCGTTATCAGTAGTAAATCCATACTGAGCCATTTTACTGCTATTTCGTAAATCTGATGTTGTTACTTTGGCACAGTTTGTAAAAGTATCAGCATGACTTCCGGAAGACTCTCCACCGGTTCCTGAACCCGTATAAACACAATTAGTAAATACTGAACCTGCTGTACTCCAATAGGGTTGTCCACCAAAAAGTGTACCGGAGCCTACGGCATAACAATTATCAACAACACCACCACTACCGGCACCTATTAAAATACCATTTAACGAGCCACCTGTAACAGAACTTACAGCATAACAGTTTGAAACATTTCCATTAAACCCGACTTGTCCGATTAAACCACCTTTACCCATAGCTGAGCCACTAACAGTAGCTGTAGAATATGAACCTGTAACAGTTGATGAGTTCATGTTCCCTACAAGTCCACCGATGAATGAGCCATTTCCCGAAACAGAACCTGATGACCAACAGTTCTTAACTGTCATATTGTTAGCTTGACCAACCAAAATACCTGTTTGTTGTCTGCCTGCAACAGTAGCACTTGATACACCCAAGTTTTTTATTATGCCACCTGTAACACTGCCAAACAAGCCTAATCTATCAACAGATGTGTTTGATATTTTTAGGTTTTTGATTTGATAACCTTGACCGTCAAATGTTCCACCAAAAGCATTAGCTTCAGTCGCACTGATTGGCGTAAAATTGGAAACAGACGCCATATCGATATCATTGTCCAATACAAATCTGACGCCTGCAGTATTGGCTCCGGCGTTGGTCAATTCTGCCAACTTTTTCATATCATCAACAGTCGAAACATGATATGTTTTACCTGTTGTAAAATCTGATACATCAGAAACATATACAACCTGTTCCGTACCACTATTGAGGTACCTCAACTGAGTACCTGATGTCGCAACAGAGACCGAAACTGGTTTTAGTGACGAGGAACTTGTTGAAGTGGTTGAAGCTGTATAAGTCAAATTGCCCGAGGTTACTTCTGTACCTGATTGTGTAGCCTCAAGCCCGAGAACATCTACGGCAGTACCTGAGAGGCTCACACCTGATACTGTTACAACACCGTCTTTTATTGTTGCAGTACCACCTGCTGTTGCTATATCAGCAAAAACTGTACTCAATGCTGTTGTTTTGGTATAAGTCTTGGCAGTCCCACCATTGATAGAGAGTGTTTTATCACCTGTTGCACCAAAATCTGCAAGAGTATTGGCAGTTGTAGCATAATTCTCAACCCCACCGACAGTTATTGCTCTATTGCTTGTCATAGAGGTTGCAGTGCCGACTGTTGCCAAACCTAAAGCAGTTACAAGTGTTCCACTCAATGTAACCCCCGAAACAGAGATTGTATTGTCATCATTTATAGTGAATGTTCCACCTGCAGTTTCTACTGCGGTTTTAACATCATTAAGAGTTTTTGATGTTACATCATAAGAAACAGAAGTTCCGCCATTAACAGCTAATGTTTTAGAACCTGATGTTAGTCCCAATATAGTACCTAGTTTGGTTGTTAATGCTATTTGATTGTTTTGCGTTTCTTGAACTGCACTAGAACTTGTAGAAGATGAATTAGTTACAACAGATAATGCCCCTGATGTGACAGATGTTCCTTGTGTTGTTGCAGAGAAGCCCAACAATGCAGCCAAAGTCCCTGTCAAAGTCACGCCCGAAACTTTCATTGTTCCGTCTTTGAGTTCGACTGTTCCACCGGCATCTGTAATATCTTTTATAACATCCGAGAGTTTTGCAGTTTTTTCATATTCTTTTGCAGTACCACCATTGATAGTCAAGCTTTGTTTGCCTGTTGCACCCAATTTGGCTAGAGTTGTATCAACGGTTGCGTTTTCTTGATAGGTTTCTGTTGCTGAGGTCATACCAAGTTTTGTCGCAACATTACCTGTTATATAACCATCATTGAGCACTATTTGTTGAGTATCAGCATTGAATGTTGCATCTAAACCTTTTGATTTTAACTGTGTGATAAATCCATCAACAGTCAGACCTGCAACATTATTAATCGAACCTGTTATTGCAGTACCGTCAGACTTGTATGCAATATAAGTATCTGTATTCTCAACGCCTAATACTGATAACTTTGTACTGCCGGTTGCTTTATATGTAACTGTATGAGCGTTGCTTGTCAATGTCGTACCACTCTTGTCAGCAACCAAGCCCAACGCATCTAACAATGTGCCTGATAGCTTATGTCCGTTGGTATCTATTGTAATAACTCCGTTTTCATCAACAGATATTTCCATACCAAAGCGTTTAAAGAATTGGTCATTATATTCTTTTAGCGTTAGATTTACAGGGTAAAATGCTGTTCCACCATCTATTTGAAGATAATATTGTGGATCATCTTCGTTATCTATACCCAATTCTTTTAGTGTCGTGTTTTCATTTACAATATTAGTTTTTTGCCATGTAAGAGCGTTACTCTTCATAACAGTACGTTCTTGAACATCAGCAAGGTTAAGAATGTCTTTGAGGTTAGAACCACCTGCAACAGAGCCGATTACGCAACCTCTGATGGAGATGTTACCTTGATTGTCTATAGTTGCTTCAGCACCAAAATTTGTTTTTAAAATATTTAAAAAGTCATTAATTGTGTTGATATTGACTTTTGTTCCACCAGCTTTTTGTATTGTATAATTTGTTCCACTCTTTTGGACATTATGTTCAATTCCGTTAATATTAATTTTACCTGCGGTTAAGCCCAAATCAGAGAACTTAGTATCTTTATTTGCATAAACAATAGAACCAGAAGTTATACCTGAAATTTGTGTATTTTGTAATCCAAGAGCAGTTTTTAATCCTGTTGTACCGTCATTGATATCGCTAATTTTAGCACCAACTGTAAATCTGCATTTTTTTGAATCAAAAGATGCAACAACTCCAGCATTAGAAAATTTTCCAATCAAATCTTTTATTGTATCTTTTTCTGAAATTGTGAAGGATTGATTATTGACTGTAATAGTACCAGATTTTGCCCCTAAATCGCCTAATGTTGTGTCTAATGTCGCATACTTGGTTTCAGATTTGGTATAACCACTCGTTGCCTTTGTAGATGTCGCCAACTGGTCAACCAAAACATCATAAGTCTGTCTTGCAGCCTCGGTCGTTGCCGTCGCTGTCAAAATATTTGTATTCGATGAGTTTGCCAGATTTTGCATAAACAAGTCGATTGATGCAATACCAAACTGTGAATCTGTTATTTTTTGCAAGCAGGTTTGAAAACTGCTAAAGAAGGACTTGATATTATTGACCACGCTCAAAAGTTTTTGTTGAGCTTCCTTCTGTGCCTGCAAGCTCGTAATCGTAGTCTGTTTTACTGATACAAGCGCATCTACCCAAGAGCTTGTATCCAATCCTGAACCTGATAACCCGCTAAAAGTGATAGTCGCCATTATGCCACCTCTTTTCTAAACAGGTTACATTTAGTTTCCGGTTTGACTTTGGATTTCTCATTGATACTGCTACGACTAGACATCACCGTCAAACCATTCTGGTCATTGTGCATTGTTCTATCGTCATTCAGAGGGCGTAGCCCGAAAAATCTCGTAGTAACATCACCGTCATTGCGAGCCACGCAGTGGCGTGGCAATCCAGTCTTACAAACCCCATCGTCATGCTGAACTTGTTTCAGCGAATTTCTGCACGGCATTAATGCCGGATTGCGAACAGATTGAGGCTCTTGGAACAAAGTTCCTTTGCCGAAACTCTGTGAGCGTGGAAGAAATTCAAGAAGCATCTTATAAGCGTTGAATTGCAAACTTCCACATTGAATAGACCCTGAAATAAATTCAGGGTGACAGAATGGGGATTTCCAAACAGTCATATCCACCATTAAAACATTGTTTTTGACACACACATCACAATATGCTCTATGTTCTGTACATAGGGCTTCTTTTTCATCCATAAAATTAAATTTTCCATGGCTATAAATGCCTAAATAACGTTTTCTCAAATAAAACGCTCCATTTTGAATTGAATTCTAAAATCATCCTGATAGTTGCATGCTATATATACATTATATAGCATGGTTACATTCTTTTCAATCATGGGATATATCAATATTACATTTTGTAACATGAAGGGTGAAGGGAGTGAAGAAAAATGCGTAAGTCGGTGTTGGTATAGGCAGAAAACATTGTCATTGCGAGAAAATCGTCAGATTTTCGTGGCAATCCATACTGTCATTCATAGCCTTTAGGCAAAGAATCTCATTCAAAAGTCGTTAGAGATATTTCGCTATCGCTCAATATGACGAAAAGAAATTCGCAGGATTACTTCGCTAACACTCGTAATGACAGATTTTAGTCTTACATAAAGTGTTATATCTTTAGTCAGTTACAAAAGAGTCTTTCAACAGGGTTGAAAAAAAGAACTAGGCAAGTTATAATATCTATAT
>ERZ1034710.546-NODE-546-length-10890-cov-3.556622_pt1 | contig 10890 bp, 10 predicted proteins | sample MGYA00520597_ERZ1034710 | MGnify/ENA primary metagenome ERZ1034710 (study PRJEB33766, sample SAMN09781714) | gut metagenome | biome: gut microbiome | host: Homo sapiens | place: Madagascar | study: EMG produced TPA metagenomics assembly of the PRJNA485056 data set... | reverse complement strand
GGGCGGAAGACATATGGGAGCGGTATGGATTCTGCCGGTAAAGGGAGAAGCTATATGGAGCAAAGGAAAACAGAGCAACGAAACGGTACAAACGGAATAGAAATGGAGAGGATATTGGCCCGTCATGGATATCACAGTCCCGTACCGGTGGGAGAAGGCAGTTTTTCCCAAGTCTATCGTGTGACAGACAGTAGCGGTGGATTCCTAGCCTGCAGAGTGTCCGATGCCACAGAACAATGGCAGAGGGAATGTGAGAACTGGCAGGAGATCAGACATCCGTTATTCCCCGGGTATGTGGAACATTGGATGGAAGGAGGAAAGGGCTATCTTATCATGGAATTCTGGGATGGCATGGATCTGCGGAAAATGCTGGAGAGAAGAGGCAGACTTACTCCCGGACATGCTGCGTGGATCGCGGATCAGATCGCGGAAGGCATACAATATCTTCATGAGCGGCAGCATCCATTTCTCTACCGGGATCTGAAGCCGGAAAATATCCGGATCCGTGTCAACGGCAGGGTGGGGATCCTGGATTTGGGATGCCTGTGGCACAGAGAAGAAAAATGGTCGGGAGCAGGCAATTATTCCTACAGTGCGCCGGAACAGTTCCGACAGGGGGAGATACCCGGGGAGGAAAGCGATGTGTATGCCATGGGAAAATTGTTGGAGGTCATGCTGGGAGAGAAAAACGGGAAACGCAACAGGCAGGAAAAATGGCTTCGCAGAATAAGCCGGATGGCGACTCATACAGAGCGACAGAGACGTATTCCGGATATGAAAACCTTCCGCCGTCTGCTCTCCGTGATGAATGCATCCGGGAGGGTGCGCAGACAGGCACTCAAAGAGTCGGATTTTTATTATATCCGTAAGTTGTACTGCCCGTAGTTGTACACACCGTGCTCGAACACAATCAATAAATTTTATAAAAAACTACTTGCTGTTTCCAGACGGAATGAGTATACTGTAACTAGAGGTCACAGATCACTTTCGGGACCGGATCAATTAAATTTACATAGCAAAAAGGAGAAGAGTTATGCGTTTTTTTATTGACACTGCAAAAGTAGAAGACATTAAGAAAGCAAATGACATGGGGGTTATTTGCGGAGTAACGACCAATCCCTCTCTGATCGCCAAAGAGGGCAGAGATTTTGTAGAAGTGATCAAAGAGATTGCATCCATCGTAGATGGACCCATCAGTGGTGAGGTGAAAGCAACCACCGTAGATGCGGAAGGCATGATCAAGGAAGGCAGAGAGATCGCAGCCATCCATCCCAATATGGTAGTCAAGATTCCTATGACGGTAGAAGGTCTGAAGGCATGTAAAGTATTAAGCTCCGAAGGGATAAAGACCAATGTAACACTGATCTTTTCCGCAAACCAGGCTTTGTTGGCTGCACGCGCCGGCGCAACTTATGTATCTCCTTTCCTGGGAAGACTGGATGACATCAGCACGAGAGGGGTAGACCTGATCCGTGATATCGCTGATATTTTCGCGGTAACCGACCTGGATACCCAGATCATCGCAGCAAGCGTGCGTAATCCCATTCATGTGACCGACTGCGCTCTGGCCGGTGCTGACATTGCAACCGTTCCCTACGCGGTTATAGAGCAGATGGTAAAACATCCTCTGACTGATGCCGGTATCGCCAAGTTCCAGGCAGATTACAGAGCAGTCTTCGGTGAATAAGTAATAAAACGAACACACAGTAAGAAGCTGTACAGAGGGATTCCCCTGTACAGCTTCTTTTTTGATCCTGTCGATTTCGAAGATTCCGGCAGAGCTTATTTCATCTGCTCTTCCTGCTTCTTGATCATACGACGAACCATTTCACCGCCGATGCTTCCTGCTTCCTTAGAAGTAAGGTCACCGTTGTAACCCTCTTTCAGATTAACACCCAGCTCAGATGCAACCTCAGTCTTGAAACGGTCCATTGCTGCCTTAGCCGCGGGAACTTCTACTCTATTGGTTTTACTTGCCATTTCGTTCACCTCCGTTTGGAATTGATTTTCGTGTTTCAGATAAGCGTTTTTGTGATCACTTATCTTGGTATTAGTATGAGCACCGGCTGGTTTTTCATGCTGGTAAGTTTTTCATTTTTATGATATACTCAAATGGCAACGAAAGGAACGGAGACCGGAAAGCGAGCCTTCACGGATCACTGACCGGAATCCCACAGAAGTGACTGACCTTTGAAGCTATCACGTAACTGCGGAAGCTGAGAAGAGAAGGTGTTTTTTTGTTGTCAAAATGTAACTATTCTATGATAGAAAGGCGACAAAACAATGAAAAAGAAAACAGGAATCACAAAAACGCTGGCGTTGGTACTGACGCTTGGACTGTTATGCAGCGGTCTTACCGGATGTGGACAGACACAGAATAGCGGGAGCGTAGCAGAAAGTCTGATGACAGAGAGTACACAGCCTGCAGAGAGTACGGAAGCCGCAACGGAAGGTACAGAAGCCACAGCAGAAAATACGGATGTGGATGGCACGATTATCCGTGTGGCATCCTTAAAGGGACCGACCTCTTTAGGACTATTATTTTTAATGGACAAAGCTGAAAAAGGAGAAACCTCCAATACCTATGAATTCCGGATGGCTACGGGTGCGGACGAGATCCTGCCGCTGATGGTAAAAGGTGACCTGGATATCGCACTGATACCTGCCAATGTGGCAAGTATCCTCTATCATAAGACACAGGGCGGTGTGGAAGTGATCGACATCAATACCCTGGGGGTATTGTACATGGTATCAGGAGAGGATGGCCTTACGGAGCTTACCGATCTGAAGGGCAAGACCATCTATTTAACCGGAAAGGGAACCACACCGGACTATGTATTGCAGTATCTGTTGACTGCCAACGGCATGTCTGTGGATGATGTGACACTGGAATATAAATCCGAAGCCACGGAAGTAGCATCTGTACTGGCAGAGGATCCCACAGCCATCGGACTGCTGCCCCAGCCCTTCGTCACTGCAGCCTGCATGCAGAATGATGCACTGAAGGTGATCTTTGACTTAAACGAAGAGTGGAATAAGATACAGGGTGTAAGCGGCAGCAGCATGGTCACCGGTGTCACGGTGGTACGCAAGGAATTCCTGACAGAGCATGAGGATGCTGTGAAATCTTTTATGGAAGAGCATAAGGCAAGTGCTGAAGCCATCAATGCAGATCCCGCCACCGGTGCTGCGCTGGCAGTGGAAGCACAGATCGTGGCAAAGGAGCCCATTGCACAGAGAGCAATCCCCGGATGCAACATTACTTATATGGATAAGGCAGACATGAAGCAGGCATTGTCCGGATACCTTGACGTACTGTTCCACCAGGATTCTCTGTCTATCGGCGGCGGACTTCCAGAATCTGATTTCTATTATGATGCAGAATAAGGATAAAAAATACATTAAAAAATTTATGATCCTGCTCTTCTGGCTGGGGGTATGGCAGATCACGGCAGTGTGTGTGGATAATTTCCTGCTGGTGGTGACACCCCTGCAGGCATTGCGGGCGATTATCGTTCTCGCGGGTCAGGTGGAATTCTGGCGTAGCGCCCTTGGCTCGCTGTGGCGGATTGCCGCAGGCTTTTTGCTGGGAGCAGTTTGGGGACTGCTGTTAGCGGCGGTAAGCTACAGATACCGTCCGGCAGAGGAGATCCTGCGTCCGTTCATGGTATTCTGCAAGGCGGTACCGGTGGCAGTATTTGCGGTGCTTTTACTGATCTGGTGGGGAGCTTCCCCTCTGGCGGTGGCAGTCTGTTTTTTAGTAGTGTTTCCGAATATTTATCTGAACACACTGGAAGGTTTAAAAAGTGCGGATGCAGAACTGATAGAGATGGCAGAAGTGTTTCGGCTGCCGTTTGCCACCCGCTTTTTCTATATTTACCGTCCGGCGTTAAAGCCATTCCTGCTCAGTGCATTTCAATTATCCCTGGGAATGAGCTGGAAATCCGGAGTGGCAGCGGAAGTGATCGGCACACCGGTACATTCCATCGGCGGGGCATTGTATCTGGCGAAGATTTACCTCGATACGGCGGATCTGTTTGCCTGGACGGCAGTGATCATTGTGCTCAGTGTATTGTTTGAGAAAGCAGTATTCGGCTGTGTAGAATATTTTTTCCGGTGGGAGCCTGCCTGCAAGAGACCGGTAATGCCGCAGAAAAATGTCAGCAGAGAACGTCGCACCTTATGTGTGGCAGATTTTGGAAAATGTTATCATGACCGTTGGATCTTCCGGCATGTGGAACAGGAATTCCACGTGGGAGAACCGTATCTGCTGGATACACCTTCGGGCAGCGGTAAGACGACCTTTTTTAGATGCTTGTGCGGGCTGGAACGGCCGGAAGAGGGAGAAGTGTCGGGAATCGATGCTTTTGCCGTGCAGTTTCAGGAGGACAGGCTCTGTGAAGAATACAGTGCGGTGAAGAATCTGGAAATGGTCATGGGAGATGCGGAGGAAGCGCGGGAGGTGCTTGCGAGGTTACTGCCGGAGGAAGCACTGGGTCAGCCCTGTCATGAATTGTCCGGCGGCATGAAGCGGAGAGTGTCACTGGTGCGGGCGATGGAAGCAGGAGCACAGTGTGTTCTGCTGGACGAGCCTTTCACCGGGCTGGATGAAGAGAACCGGGAGAAAGCATATGAATACATCCGCACACATGCAAAGGGACGCATCATCATGATCGCCACACATATCAGACCGTGGGAGAATACGGCAGAGGACGGTCAGAAGGGAGAAGGATCATGGGAAAAGATACGGGAAACACGAGAGTGACGCTGGTAGGCATTATCGTGGAGGATAAGGAGGCAGCAGGCCGGATCAACGGACTTTTGCATGAATACGGAGAATATATTATCGGAAGAATGGGGATACCTTATCATGAGAAGCAGATGAATATCATCAGTGTGGTCATGGATGCTCCACAGGAAAAGGTCAGTGCTCTGTCCGGGAAGCTGGGAATGATCCATGGAGTCAGTTCCAAGTGCCTCTATGCCCCGGATACGCAGAAAACCCTGAAATAAAAGTGTTGTCAATTCCTCTGACTTATGCTATAATTTCAAAATGATTGCGACTGGATACAGACCCGCAAGGGTATAAAGGAGGAAATGTTATAATGAGTTTACAGGTTGAAAAGTTAGAGAAAAACATGGCGAAGCTGACCATCGAAGTATCTGCTGAAGAACTGGAGAAGGCAATCGAAGGTGCTTACCAGAAGAATAAGAACAAGATCAGCATTCCCGGTTTCCGTAAGGGCAAGGCTCCCCGTAAGATGATCGAGCAGATGTACGGCAAGTCCGTATTCTATGAGGATGCAGCAAATGCTCTGATCCCCGATGCTTACGATAAGGCTCTGGAAGAGTGTGAGGAGCAGATCGTATCTTCTCCGAAGATCGATGTGACCCAGTTAGAGGCTGGCAAGCCTTTCATCTTCACCGCAGAGGTTGCTCTGAAGCCCGAAGTGACTCTTGGCAAGTACAAGGGTGTGAAGGTTGACAAGATCGAAGTTAAGGTGACCGATGAAGAGGTTGACGCTGAGATCAACAGAGAGCGCGAGAGCAATGCGAGAACCATCAATGTAGAAGACCGTGCTGTTAAGGACGGCGATATGACCGTTATCGATTTCGAAGGTTTTGTAGACGGTGTTGCATTTGAGGGCGGCAAGGGTGAAAATCATTCCCTGACCATCGGTTCCGGCTCTTTCATCCCCGGATTTGAAGAGGGACTGATCGGTGCTGAATTAAATAAAGAGACCGAAGTAAATGTAACCTTCCCTGAGGATTATCATGCAGCTGAGCTGGCTGGCAAGCCTGCAGTATTCAAGTGTACCGTTAAGGAGATCAAGGAGAAGCAGCTTCCTGATCTTGATGACGAGTTCGCAAGTGATGTATCTGATTTCGATACTATGGCTGAGTATAGAGAGGATGTACGGAAGAAGCTGACTTCCAAGAAGGAAGAAGAAGCTAAGATTGCCAAGGAAGAGGCAGTTTTGGATGCAGTGATCGCAGATGCCAAGATGGAGATTCCCGATGCAATGATCGAGACCCAGCAGAGACAGTTGTTAGAGAACTTTGCACAGAGAATTCAGGCACAGGGTCTTACTTTGGAGCAGTATATGCAGTTCACCGGTCTGACCGCTCAGACCATGATGGAGCAGCTGAAGCCCGAAGCACTGAAGAGAATCCAGTCCCGTCTGGTTCTGGAAGCTGTAGCAGCAGCTGAGAAGATGGAAGCTACTGAGGAAGATTTCGAAGCTGAGATCAAGAGCATCGCAGAATCTTACCAGATGGAAGCTGACAAGGTAAAAGAACTCCTGGGTGAGCAGGGTGCTAAGCAGGTGAAGGAAGATATCTGCGTAAGAAAGGCAGCTGACTTCATCGTAGACAACGCTAAGGAAGCAAAGGCTGCAGCCAAGAAGACCACCAAGAAGGAAAAGGCAGCAGAAGAGAAGCCGGAAGAAGCATAATCTGTGCTTTAAGATACGATACGAAGAGAAAGCGGACTGCCAGGTCCGCTTTCTTTTTCAGATTTAAAAGTTCCTAATTTTTTATTAAATCTTCGGAATCTCGTTGAAAAAGCTTACTAAGTAGGATACGATAGTAGTATTAATCAGAAGCAATGGAGGTTTTAGAATATGAGTTTAGTACCTTATGTCATTGAACAGACCAGCAAAGGTGAGCGGTCTTACGATATTTATTCCAGACTGTTGAAGGACAGGATCATTTTCCTGGGTGAGGAAGTGAATGAGACTTCTGCCAGCATCATTGTGGCACAGTTACTGTTCCTGGAAGCGGAGGATCCCGATAAGGATATCCATCTGTATATCAACAGCCCGGGCGGAAGCGTTACCGCAGGTATGGCAATCTACGATACTATGAAATACATCAAGTGTGATGTATCCACCGTATGTATCGGTATGGCAGCAAGCATGGGAGCATTCCTTTTAGCAGGTGGTGCCAAGGGAAAGCGTTTTGCACTGCCCAATGCAGAGATCATGATCCATCAGCCTTTGGGCGGTACCCAGGGCCAGGCTACCGAGATCGAGATCGCAGCCAAGCATATCCTCCGCACCAAGGAGAAGTTGAACCGTATGCTGGCTGAGAACACCGGCAAGGATTATGAGACTATCTGCGCAGACACCGAGAGAGATAACTGGAAGAGCGCCGAGGAAGCTTGTGAATACGGGCTGATCGATAAGGTGATCACCTTCCACGAGGCATAGTGTAAAAAATATGCTTGATAGCATATTTTTCACACAGCTATTTGTGCCGCATACGGCACAAAGTAGCTTTTATCGCAGAGCCAAATCTGAAATTTGGCTCGCGTTTCCTACGACGCAAAAGCGGCGTCTTCGGAAGGAGATAAAATAACAGGAGTATAGTAGTAATGGCAGGAAAAAATTCCGGAAATGACATCAGATGTTCATTTTGTAACAAGACCCAGAGCCAGGTCCGCAAGCTGATCGCAGGACCTGCCGGGGTATATATCTGTGATGAGTGCGTAGATATCTGCGCTGACATCCTGGAGGAGGAACTGGAAGACGAAGAAGTGGAAGAGACCGCGACTCCGGATATCAACCTTCTGAAACCGAAGGAGATCAAGAACTTCCTGGATGAATATGTCATCGGACAGGAGGAGGCGAAAAAGGTCCTCTCCGTTGCGGTGTACAATCATTACAAGAGAGTAACGGCTCCCAAGGATCTGAATGATGTGGAGCTGCAGAAGAGTAATATCATCATGGTAGGACCTACCGGTTCCGGTAAGACTTACCTGGCGCAGACACTGGCGAAGATCATTAATGTACCGTTTGCTATCGCAGATGCCACCACATTGACTGAGGCCGGTTATGTAGGCGAAGATGTAGAGAATATTCTGTTGAAGCTGATCCAGGCGGCGGACTATGATGTGGAACGTGCCCAGTACGGTATCGTATATATCGATGAGATCGATAAGATCACGAAAAAGAGTGAGAATGTATCCATTACCCGTGATGTATCCGGTGAAGGCGTACAGCAGGCACTGCTGAAGATCATCGAGGGTACCGTGGCAAGCGTACCTCCCCAGGGCGGCAGAAAGCATCCTCATCAGGAACTGATCCAGATCGATACCACCAACATTCTCTTCATCTGTGGCGGTGCTTTTGATGGTCTGGAGAAGATCGTAGAGTCCAGACTGGACCGTAAGTCCATCGGTTTTAACACAGAGCTTGGGAAGAGAGAGGACAAGGACATCAGTGAACTGTTACAGGAGGTAACCCCTCATGATCTGGTGAAGTACGGTCTGATCCCTGAGTTCGTAGGGCGTGTGCCTATCTGTGTATCCTTACGGGGACTGGACAGAGAAGCACTGATCCGTATCCTTCAGGAACCTAAGAACGCCCTGGTAAAACAGTACCAGAAGCTGTTCCAGATGGATCATGTAAAGTTAGATTTTGAGCAGGATGCTATCGAGGCGATTGCAGACAAAGCACTGGAACGTAAGACCGGTGCCAGAGGATTACGATCTATTATGGAGTCCGTAATGATGGATACCATGTATGAGATTCCTTCCGACGATACTATCGAGGAATGCGTAGTCACCAAGGCTGCGGTGGATGGAGAGAGCGAACCGCTCACCATACACGAAGATTCTCTGAAAAAGGCAAAATAATCCGGGCGCTGCCTTGTGGTGACACAGGGCAGCGTTTTGTGCAAAAAAGTACAAACCTAAGATGCGCAAAAGCAGCGCAGGAATGGAGTTTTTATGATCATAAAGAATGTAAGTCTGGAAACGGTCTGTGGTATTACCAGCAAGCTTCCGGAGAATATACATCCCGAAGTGGCATTCGCCGGGAAAAGTAATGTCGGCAAATCCTCTCTGATCAACGGATTGATGAACCGTAAGTCTCTGGCCAGGACCAGTTCCCAGCCGGGCAAGACACAGACCATCAATTATTACAACATTAACGATGAAATCTACTTTGTAGATCTGCCTGGCTACGGCTATGCACAGGCCAATGAGCATGTGAAAGCCCAGTGGGGTAAGATGATCGAAGATTATCTGCATAAATCCAAACAGCTGAAGCTGGTATTTCTGCTGATCGATATCCGGCATGCTCCCTCAGAGAACGACCGGATCATGTATGACTGGATCCGTCGCAATGGCTACGATCCCATCATCATTGCCACCAAGCTGGACAAGATCAACCGCAGTCAGATCCAGAAGCAGGTGAAGCTGATCCGCACCACCCTGCAGGCCGGAGCGGATACACAGATCGTACCTTATTCCGCACAGACGAAACAGGGAAGGGAAGAAATCTATGAGATTCTGGACGGAGTGCTGGCAGCAGAGGATCCTGCACAGGAATAGACCGCAGGAATAGACCGTAGGAATGGTGAATGAGTGTGGAGACATAATGCGTGAGAGAGTGAGAGTATATGAAGAAATATTGTAAAGCCTTAGTGAATCTGGGTATGGCATTTATTATATTACTATTGATTGTTTTCCTGGTGCCGAAGCTGTTAGTATTCTTTGCACCGTTTGTAGCAGGCTGGATCATCGCGTTGATCGCCAGTCCCCTGGTGAGGTTTTTTGAGGAAAAGGTAAAGATCAAGCGAAAAGCGGGAAGTGCATTTGTCATCGTGGCGGTCATCGCACTGGTGATATTGATCCTTTATCTAGTAGGGGCGAAGTTAACCGATGAGATCATGGGATTGATCGGTGCACTGCCGGACATCTGGGACAGTGCGGAGAATGATTTTGCCGATATCGGACAGAACCTGAGTGTTATCTATAACCGTTTTCCCGCGGATGTACAGCAAAGCATCATGGATGTCATCAATCAGATCGGAAGCTATGTGGGAGATCTTCTGGGTAAGATCGGCACCCCTACGATCAATGCCGTGGGCAATTTCGCCAAGCAGGTTCCTTCGATCCTGATCGGACTGATCATGGCACTGCTTTCTTCCTATTTCTTTGTGGCTGAGAGAGACCAGCTGGCAGTCTGGTTCCGTAAGCATACACCGGCGGAAGTACTGTCCTGGTATTATATGCTGAAGCGTGGACTGGTCAAAGCAGTAGGCGGATATCTTAAGGCACAGCTTAAGATAGAAGTGTGGATGTATCTGTTATTAGTCATCGGATTTGCTGTTCTGCAGGTAGACTATGCGTTGCTGATCGCACTGGGAATCGCATTTTTGGATTTCCTGCCTTTCTTTGGAACCGGAACTGTTATGGTCCCCTGGGCAATTATCAAGATCTTAAGCTCTGATTATAAAATGGCCATAGGGCTGTTGATCATCTGGGGCATCGGACAGCTGGCACGTCAGCTGATCCAGCCGAAGATCGTGGGAGATTCTGTGGGAATGCCGCCTCTGCCGACCCTGTTCCTTCTGTACATAGGATATAAGCTGGGCGGTGTCGTAGGAATGATCGTGGCAGTGCCCATTGGTCTGATCGCTCTGACCATGTATCAGGAGGGAGCTTTACAGACGACCAAGGACAGTGTGAAGATCCTGACAGCCGGAATCAATCATTTCCGCAGACTGAAGCCGGAGGATATGGACGAAGTGCGGCAGATGCAGGAGAGAGACCAGAGGCTGAGCGAGGAACTGGCCAGACAGGCAGCAGAGGAAGAGGCTCAAAAAGAAGCTCGAAAAGAAGCTCAAAAAGAAGCTTTTGCGAAAAAACAGAAAGAAAAGAAATCATGAGAAATATCAGACTGCGACTGCAATATGAAGGAACCAGATATCAGGGATGGCAGAAACAGACTTCCACGGATAATACGATCCAGGGGAAAATGGAGATGCTGCTGACCAAAATGTGCGGTGAACCCATAGAGATCTCTGCCAGCGGCAGAACCGATGCGGGGGTGCATGCCCTGGGGCAGGTGGCGAATTTTCACACGGAAACTGCCATGAGTG
>ERZ1034710.541-NODE-541-length-11003-cov-2.784161_pt1 | contig 11003 bp, 6 predicted proteins | sample MGYA00520597_ERZ1034710 | MGnify/ENA primary metagenome ERZ1034710 (study PRJEB33766, sample SAMN09781714) | gut metagenome | biome: gut microbiome | host: Homo sapiens | place: Madagascar | study: EMG produced TPA metagenomics assembly of the PRJNA485056 data set... | reverse complement strand
CGTTTGACGGCGGCCGTGAGCTTTTCCTTGTCCGAAGGCTATCGCGAGGAACTCAAGCGCGACGCGGACAAAATCGGCATGCGCTTTGTGCTGCGAGGGGTTCCCGTGCCCGAAGGGATGGAGAAGCGCCCGTACTTTACCGGGAGCGACTCGGAGAAAGTACGCCAGCGTACGGCCATACATCTGGGTGTGGAGAAGGTGGCGCAGGCCTTCGGGGGAGCCTCGATCGATCCGGCGTTTTTCCGCGCCAACGACATCACATCGGTGCCCGTCTTTGTGCTCGAGGACGACGCAGGCACGGTTCTGAAAGTACGCGGCGCCGTGACGGTGGGCTATGCGCTCGAGCGCTTTTACACGACGCTCTCAACGATCAAGGAACGGAGCCTGCCGCATCGGTTGATTTCGGATGCAAGACGCAAGGCGGCTCTGCAAGCGGTCGTTCGCATGGGGTGCGACTTAAAGCGCGGAAGCTTGAACGACGAGCACTTCATGGGAGAAGCCTGTGAAGTGCCGTAATACGGGGCGTTCGACTGCGGGCTTGCTTGTTGCCCGAACAACGCTGTGTTTGTTCGCCGCATCGGCTTCGTGCGCGACGCTGGCGGGGGACGTTCCGCCGGCCGTGCAGGAAGCGGTGGATGCGGGAAAATCGACGCCTTTGCCCGACTACGAGGCGCTCATGAAGGGCGAAGCGGTGCAGGGGTTCATCAACGACAACACCGGCAGCACCGCCGAATTGGAAGAACTGCGGCAAAACGGGCAGGCGGTTCTGTACGCCCCCGGACGCGCGGAAGCCGACGCCTGTTGGAGCCGAAACGACCCCAAGTGCTTGGCCGTGCAGATGGTGGATAAAGGGTCGACCAATCGTCCGACGCTTGATCCCGATCTCGCAGGCGACCTGACCGCAGGCCGAGACGAGGTGATCGACAAGGCCGACGACATGGTGGACTTGGACGGCACGGGCTCGTCGGTCGGTAACTGCACGGATCACACCACGACGATCACCAAGCCCGAAGAAACCCAAACGTGCGACGTGAGATTGGGCCAGACCGGCGGTTCGTCCGTTGAAGAGACTTGCGAACATCGTTATGAGGAAATCGTGTCGCAGGAATCCGTCTGGGCCTGCGAAGTCAAAAACAAGGAAACCCGGGACGAAACCTGCTCGGTTCCGGTCGTGGTGCGTCAGGAAACGACGACCGTGTTGAGCTGCTTTGAGGGCAAAAAGGAGGCGCAGCTTGAAACGTGCCCTGTGACGGTGACGGCCGAAGAAAAGCAAAAGCACTATGCGGCGTGTTTAAGACCCGCCTACAAGTCGGTCACCAAAACCTGCACGCGGCGCCTTACGGTGACTGCGCAGGCCTCATGTAAGCCCGGTCAAACAACATCGACTTCGAACTCCGATCCCGGGGTCTTGGGCGAAGACATGGTGCCGGGGATGGATACGCTCACGGTCACGAGCATCTGCTCGACCGAGGGCTTCAAGCTGCAGCTGCGCGCCAATGGCGGGACGGGCGACGACGTCACGATGACCGTCACCTCCCGGGTGTTCGACGCGGTCAAGAACGTCCCCGAAGGGCAGATCCGCTTTTCTGGTGACGTCACCTGCAGCAAGGCCGACTGCATCGCCAACGCCACGCTCACCGTGTGGTGGTCAAGGGGCTCGAGCCACGTGCTGCAGGGCGACGTGTCGGTGCGCTTTCCCTTCGTGCGGTACGTGAAGACCTCCGAAACCGAACATTGGAGCGAGACATGCACGGGGCTTTGAGTTTGCTGAGAACGCTCGTGCGCCGATTTATCGTCGGGGCTCTGTTGGCAGGGGTTGCGTTCGGGGCGGCTGCGACGGCTGTGACGCCGGGAGAAAACTGCATCGCCACAGGCAAAGTCTGCGTGGAAGCGGGCGGGACTCGATTGGTTGACGGTATACCGGTGACGCGCGACTGCTGGAGTTGGCGCGAGACCTTTGCCTGCGTGACGCCCGATACGGAGTCGGTGAACGGCTGCTCGACCCTGCAGGGCGACGCCGATGCCAAAGGCCCGGGCAAATGCGTCTTAAAAGAATCGGTGTGCAGCAACGAGGTCGTGGGCGAAGACGGCACGACCGTCTGTTTGGCAACGAAGGAAACATGGGCGTGTGAAACGAAAATCGAGCTTCCGCCGGTAAACGCCGAGTGGACGCACACAACGACCGAAACCGAAGAGACGGTCGACGAGTCGGCTTGCGGGAGTCTGCTCGGTCGAGACGACTGCAGCAAGGGCGAACTCAAATGCACGGACGCCGGTTGCGAACGGATCTTTTACTGCGGCGCGAAAAACGCGACGGGGTGCTCGGACTTGGCCGCTGCGGGGTGTTCCGTAACGCAGGAGCCTGCGTGCGACCCCGAAATCGATCCGACGTGTGCGGTCAAAAAGGGTGAAGTCGTCTGCAAGGGCGAGTTGCCCGAGGGCGTGGTGGAAGTCGGAGACGCCTCGGTAGACGAATCGACCACGGTCAATGTCGGAGGCCCCACGCCCGATTTGGCTTCCTGCACGTCCATGACCGACTCGATGACGCAGGAAGGAATGGCGTGCCGGCAGACTGCGCAGGTGTGCGTCGATAAGGATCCGCAGATACGCATCATCAACGGAATCATGTACCGCGCGCCCTGCTGGGGTTATGAGCGCACCTACGCGTGCGAACGGCTCGAGCCCGTATCAACATGCGGGGGACTTGAGGCCAGTCCCGGCTGCACCGAAGTGTCGCGCACCTGCGAAAAGGAGTCCGCCGCAGGCGACTGTGAAATCGAGCGCGTCGTCTACAACTGCGGCCGCATGGAGGATGTAAAGCCCGAAGACGCCGAACTCATCGAATCGAGCGACGTCATCACGGGGATCGTGGAAGTCGACACGTGTTCGGATTTGGCTGCAAACGAAGTCTGCCGCAAGACGGCGGAAGTGTGCATTGAACCGGGCGGCACGAAGATTGTGAACGGCGTCCCTGTCACAAAAGACTGTTGGGCCACGCAAATCACCTACACCTGCGGCACGGGCTCGGGCGAAACAACCGTCGACGACGGCTGTGCGGATTTGGAGGCTCGAGACGACTGTCGGTTGACGACCGCGCAGTGTCTGGGCACGGACGACGCGGGCCGCTGCACGATGCAGACCAAAACCTATGTGTGCGGAGGCGGCACGGAAGAGGTTCCCGCGGGCACCGTCTGCGACGGGGAGCTTTGCCTGGCGGGCGTATGCGAACCCGCCAAGCCCGAAACGAGCGAAGACTTTCTCCAGAGCATGGCGATTCTGGAAATCATGCGTGAGGCGGGCGTCTACGGGGATGTGACGGGCGACATGATCTTCAAGGGCACGGCCTCGGGCTGCAGCGTCAAGCAAATGGGCTTTTCGTGCTGCCGAAGCGACGTCGAAGGCACGGCCGGCACGATGAGCAACTCGGCCTTGTCGATTGCGGTGACAGTGGGCGTCGACGCGGGCATTGACGTCATCAAATGGCTGGGGAGCCCCTTTGTCTACGACATTTTGAATTCCTTTGAGTCGACGCAAGGCGTGTTGACGGCGCTTTACGGGACGGCAGGTACAGGTGTTTACGAGCCGAGCCTTTCCTACTACGGCGTTTCTGTCGGGGTAAGTGCCGGGGGAAGCCTCACGCTCGAATTCTCGCCCATGAGCTTTTTGGCGTCGATAGCCTTGGAGATGGCCTCCGAATACTTTTCCTGCACCGATAACGACCGCATGCATGCGTTGAGAAAGTCGCGAGGCCTGTGTCATTACGTGGGCAGTTTCTGCGAGAAAACCTCAGGGCTCGGATGCCTTGAAAAGAAGGAAAGCTGGGTTTGCTTCAACTCGCGCATTGCCAAGGCCGTGCAGGAGCAGGGACGAAGGCAGCTCGGTATCGATTGGGGAACGCCCGAATCCCCCTTGGCGCGCGGCTTCACGTTGGAAGAGTTTCAGCAGCTTGACTTCACAAAGATGGATTTGTCGGCCGTCGTTTCCGAAATGGCGTCTGTGGCGGCCGAAAACGGTGCGTTGACGAACTCCAAGGACAATGCCGAAGCCGTCAAAGTGCGTGCGGCCGAGCGCGTGAAGCAGGCGGCTTCCGCGGGCGACCAATACACCGAAGTGAACACGGTGACGGGCAAATGCTTTGTGGGAGAAGCTCAAAAGGGTGGAGTCGACTGCACGGTGGTGAAGACGCTTTTGGGCGGCTATGCGGATGCGGCCGGGGTGGGACTCTCCGGGTCGCGCGGATCGCTTGCTGTGAAGTCGGTTGCTCCGGGTGGTATGTGAGGGTATGCCGCATGGAAGAGACAACGAACGGAGTTTTGAGGATGAAAGCGCTTGAAGGGGTTGGCAGACGCGCGCGTGCGCGAGCGATCGGCGGGCGGTTGTCGGCGGCCGGGGGGGTGCTGCGCACGTAGATTGTTGTTGTGCTCGGGCAGTTTGTGTGGATCTGGGGATTGGGAATGGGAATGGGTGAGGCCCTGGCGGCCGAATTGTCGACGACGCTGAATTCAGCGGTTGAACGGAAGGACTTTTGGTCGCACGACGTGTGGCTCGATCCCGATCGGCCGTTTCTCTTTTACGGGGAAGCGCGGGATGAAAGCAAGAAGGACGAACGTACGAAGGCAACAGGGCGTCGTGAGAGCCGGAGCGAGAGCGCAACGGCAAACGACGACGCAACAGCCGATCCCTTGGCGATTTTTCCGGCCGACGGTTTGGATCGCGCTCCGGAAGGACGCTTGATGACGATGGCCGAGGAAGCCGAAGGCTTGAAGGTGTTGACGGCAATCACGACTGTCAAGGCCCTGCGGGAAGAAACCGAGCGAAGGCTCGAAGCGGCCGTGATGCGGCCCACTCCCAAGGCGATCGGGCTGTACCTGCAGGCGAACGCCTTTTTAATGCAAAAGGCGGGCGTCTTTGCCGAGAGCTGGCGTCGGGCTTTGGTCAATTACCCGCGCTTTGACTGGACCGCAGTGCGGCCGGCTGTCAACGCGGTTTCGGCTTCCGTCTCGCACGATCGCGAAGGTCGGATGTTGCGCGAAGTGGCGCAGCTTCACGACGACTACGGCTTCATCTTTTTCGGGGATAAGTCGATTTTGACGCGGCACATGGTGACGCTCGTGCGGGACTTTGCCGCGGAAAACGACTTTGAGGTTGCCTTTGTAACGGTCGACGGAGACAACCCGTTGATGCCCGAAGCGCGCGAAGACAAGGGACTCACGAAGTTTGTGGCGCGCGGCATCACGCAGTTTCCGGCGTTGGTGCTTGTGAGTCGCTTTGAAAAGGATCTTACGAAGGCAAAGCTTGTGGCAACGGGATCGGCTGACGCGATGATGCTGGTGCGAAACACATGGGCGGCGGTGAAGGAATACGAGCGAGAACGGCGGATTGCGGGTGCAAACGGGTTTGAAAGGGTGGATGCAAAGGCTTCGGCCGGTTCTGTCTACTGAGGCGTAGGGACGTGCGAGGCACGTTTGGTGCCTGCTTTGTGACTCGAATTTTTAAGCAAAACAAACGAACTGAAAAACGAAAGGATGACGATCGAAATGAAAGGGATAAAGAAAAACACGGCGGGGGTAACGCGAGTGCGGCTGATTGCGGCGGCGGTGTCGATGCTGCTCGCGTTTGAAAGCGCTTACGCGGGCTTTGTGGACGACTTTTTGGATGAGGCTCAGGCTTCGGTCAACGTGACGCAGGCGGGCGTCATTCAGGCGGGAGGCATGAATGTCGCCTCGGGCGGCGGTTTTGTCTACAAAAGTCCGAGAAAGGAATTTTCGCCCTTCAATGTCACGCCGCCGTCGCTCCGGGCCGGGTGCGGGGGCATCGACATTTTCCTCGGCGCCTTTTCGATTCCGAGTCGAGAGGAGTTCGTAAGCTTTTTAAAGAGTGTGGGCACCGCCTTGCCGGGCGTTGCCTTTCAGGTGGCGCTGCAGTACATGTCGCCCGACTTAAACGAAATCGTGGGGCGGTATTCCGACATCATTCGCGGCTACACCAACCGCTATTCGGATTCGTGTACGGCGGCTCAGTCGTTGTTGGAAGACACGGGTGCTAAGGAGAAGATTCAAAACGTGGTCTTTTCGGCCAAAAACGCGCTGCGCAGTTCGGGCGAAGCGTCGGATCAGTCCGAAGCCGACCGTCTGGTACGCGACAACGGTGAAAAAGCCATTCAGAAGGCGCCCGTGACGACCGACTCGTCCGGAAACGTGGTGAACGCTCCGGAAATCAATCTCACCTGGTCGCTTCTCAATTCCGGGTCGTTTAAGGGATCCTCAAGTCAGGAATTGAAGGAAGTGATGATGACGCTCGTCGGCACGACGATCTTTACCAAGTCAGGCTCGGGGCGGGATGCCGTTTTGACCGAGACCAATTACGCGGGCGTCGATTTGCTGCCCGTGATCTTCGGAGAAGCCCGAGGCAATGTGAAAGTGAAGCGCATGAAGTGCGACGAGGCCAAACGGTGCCTCAAAGTAACGCAAACCGACATGAGCGACGAAAGTCTGGTGGAAGCCATGCGCAAGGCGGCCGACAACTATCGCCTTGCCGTGGAAAAGCGAAACGCCGCTTTGGTTTCTGACAAGGATTTGATGCTGCTGGGAGGCACCACGAGCGTGCCTTTGATTCGCATCCTCAACATGGCGGCCACCTCCCGCTACAAGGGACTGGCCGACGACTTGGTGCGCATTTATGTGGATGCAGCGGCCTATGAACTCATCGCTTCGGCCGTGGGTTCATTGGCCGGAGACATCAAAGCCGCTTTGAACGGCACAAGCGCCAAGGGCGAAACCAAGCAGCACGAAGCCCATGTCCGCAACTTGGAAGATCGGGTTCTGGCGGTGCAGACGCAGCTCTATCAGCGGCAGGATCGACTGATGCAATCCATGGCGCGCGCAAGTTCCCTGGTGCTGCAGCTCGAGCACATCGAAAAGAGTCTGGCGGTCAATCAATCGACGGCAACGCTTGAGGCCTATCCGGCGGCCGACGTGAAGTAACGGATTCGAGAAATTCTTGCGGGTGATTTTGCATGAAGGATATTGTGGAAGACGCGTTTGTTTTTTACGCCTACTGGAACGGCAATCAGGTACGGGACCTTTTTGAAGGTCTTGTGGCGCTCACAAACGCCGGGGGCTTTACGCAGCTTGCGGTCTTTTTGGTGTCGACGGGGCTTGTAGGGGCGCTCCTTGTGGGGTCTGTCAAAGGCGAAGGGCGGCATGTGATTTCGTACTTTGCCTGCGCGGTGCTCTTTTGGTTTGTGGCGATTGTGCCCAAGGCGACGGTCGTGATTGAAGACGTACGCTCGCACACGGTTTATACGGTCGACAACGTGCCGCTTTCGATGGCGTTTTTTGCCTCGGCTTCAAGCCGCATCGGGCACTGGATGACGCAGACCTATGAAACCGCCTTTGTGCCGGTCGATGTTGCGAAGTATTCGTCGTTCGGCGCCGTCTATCCGCAGCGCGTTTTGGACGTGCTGCAGCGAACGGGGCCCGTAACCGTTCAGGGGCGAGAGACGCTGCAGGCGGTTTTGAAGAACTGCGTGCTGCCTGAAGTGGTGTTGGATTCGGCAAAGGCGTCGCAGTTGACGACCTCAAGCGACCTGTGGGAGACGATCAAGACCGCGGGTTGGGTGAATCCCGCCCGCATGGCCGTGATGCCCGACGGGTCCGTGAAGAAGTGTCCGGAAGCGGTGGCCGCTCTCGATCAGGTGTTGGTGACGGTTGAATTGCCTGCGCTGCAGAAGTGGGTGGGACTGCAGTTGGGGTCGGATGCGGCAAGTCCGTCGGCTTCGATTACGGCGGCGATCACCCAGACCGAAAGTTTGCTTTTGAACATTTCCCGCACCGCCGAAAGCTCTTTGAAGCATTCACTCATTTTGACGACGCTACCGAAAGTGATGACCGAGCACGCGGCTAATTCCGCGGGGCCCGCGGCGATGGCTTCCGTTTTGGCGCGTTCTCAAGGCAATTTGGCCGGTGAAATCAACTACCGCACGATGGCCAAGATTGCCGAAGACGCGTTGCCCAAGATTCGCAACGCTCTGGAGTTTGTGGTGATGGCGATGTTTCCGGTGGTGGCTTTGATTGCGTTGGTGTCGGGGACCGCGATGGGAAATGTGGTGCGAAGCTACATCACGCTTCTTTTGACGATTCAGTTGTGGCCTGCATTGTCTTCAGTGGTGAACTACCTTGTGATTACGCACGATCAGCATCCGTTTACGCTCTTGGCTTCCAACTTCGGGGCGGCGAGTCTTCAGGCGGCGACAATGATTCGAGAGACAGGAGCGAGCTCACAAGCGATCGCCGGGATGCTGCTGTGTGCCGTGCCTGTGATTTCGTACGCCTTGGTACGGGCGGGCGACGTGGCGGTCGGGCAACTTGTGGGCGGCTTGATGCAGCCCGCGCAGGGTGCTGCAACGAGTCAAGGGGCGGCATTGGCTTCGGGCAACGTTTCTCAAGGCAATGTGTCGGTGAACAATGTGTCCACACACAACGTCTCCGGCAACAAGATGGATGCGTCCGTGCGGGCGGTCGATTCCGGCATGGGCATGACGGCGTCGGCTTTCGGCTCCGTGACGCAGGACGCTTCGGGGCGCGTGACGGGCGTGCAGCGCACGGCAATCGATCTGGGCGTGAGCTCTCAAACCCAACAGCAGTTTGTGCGTGGGCATCAGACCGGGTACATGAATCAGACGTCGGTTGCGACCAACGACGCGGCGAACTTCAGCTTTACGCAGTCGGCGACAAGCAACGATTCGACGCTGCAGCAGTTTTCCAGAGCGTTTAGAAACGAACTGCAGACGCGGATGGCGTTGGATACGAATCGAATCGATAGTGCCGGTTGGGGAAATAGCGTGACGATTACGCAGGGTAGGGAGATGGCAAGGATGGATCAGGTGAGTGAGGGGACGGCGTACAGGAGCGAGTCTGGACTAAATATTGCCAGACAAAGAATCGGGGACCTTCCAAGTCGTGCAACCCGGTCAGATATTGGGGGAGAAACAGGGTTTGTATCGCCTAGTGGAGGTACGAATGGTTATGTTCGAATGTCGGCACAGACAAATGCTTTTGTTCGACATCAGGATACGCAACAGGGATCCATTGGAAAGATCTCTGAAGCATTCTTGGATCCGTTTATTAGTGATAAGTATTCAAACCTGGGTGGTGTAGGTGGAAAACTCCAAAGTGGCTTGTCCTTTGATGACGCGCAAAAGTTAGTCGATAGTGTTACTGGCAAAACCACTAGCCAGGACGGTCGTTCTCTCACTCAGGAATATCACCTGGTTCGTTCGGCTGCAGAAAGCGTTGCCAATACGCATGCAGACGCGAATGTTCGGTCCTATGCATCTCAATTTGTGCGTTCGCTTGGAGAAGTCCATTCGGCTGGCAGGACGTTAACCACGTCGAATGTGCATTCAGAAACGGGTTCGTCGACGCTTACTCAGAGCGATATGGGCGGCACTACGGTGTCGGCTGATAACGGTGTGCAAGTGATGGACTTTGCCATTGACCGTTACGGTAGTGCTCAGGCGGCATTGCGTTCGACCTACGAGTCCGACAAAAGCGCTTCTATGGCAAGTGACTTCCATTACGAGCGCATTAAGGGCATTGAAGCCGGTGAGACATTCGGCCCCGGGTCTATGAGCTCGCCGATTGCGAGGCAGGAACAGGTATTTGAAGAAGCACCGAAGACCGTTGAGATGGCTGACCACTCCAATCGGGCTCGGTATGAAACCGTGGCTGGCGGAATACTGGACGGAGACGTCGCGAGGAAGGCAAGAGAGCAAACGCCGTCGGTGGCGGCACAGAGCTTTGATGCAGATTATCAGGGGTTTGTGCGCGAACATCAGAGCGGCAAAGACGTCAATGAACGCCGAATGAACTTTGACCGCGGGGTGATCTTGTTGTCCAAGGAAGCCTACAGCATGGAAAACGACGACAAGAACTTTGCTCTCAGAAACGCCTTCCTGGGAGCTTGGGGTTACAGAAGCGGAGACCAGATCCAAGACGATCTTAGGTCTTGGGCATCGGGCAATCCTGTGCTGCAGGAACAAATCGAAAAAATCGGGGCCGGCAACAGCGAATCGGTTTTGTCTGAAGTTTGGGAGAACTTGGTGTTGATTGCGCGACAGCCGAAGGGAGTACGACCGTGATTGGCTCAGTTGTTTCCGAAGGGATCCGAGTGATAGCCAGGATCAAAGTTGAGCGGATCGCCGTTGAAAACGCTGTGGGGGTCCTGCGGGTTGTAAGGATCAAATGGCTTTATGTCGGTTGAGTCGCTAGGAGCGGTTTCGGTTAGGGGCAGGTGGTCGCAAAAGGGAATGGCCATGTCGTTGGCTTCATTGGTTGGATCAATGGCTTGGGATGAAGAAAATGCGGATGCGAATCCATCGCTTTCGGAGGATTCAAAACCATTTGCCGTTGGGTAGGAGGAATTTGTAGAGCCAAATTCCTCGAATGAGTCATTCCTGTGATGGTCGGAATTGATGCCCCTATCACGCACTCCTACACCAAAGAGAGATTCTAAAAGCTCGGCGAGCCAGACGAGAAAACCGGCTAAACAGGCAACGAGTGAGAAATAGCTTGCTGTAATCGGATTCAAGCGCCGCATTTGTGTAGAGGGCTCACATATCCATAAAGCGACTGTAACGGCGATAACGACGCCCAGTTCGGCGGGCCCATTCGTAGTCCTCGGGCGTGGCATTGCGAGCTTTTTCTGCTCTGTCTCCAGCTTCGCCAATGGCAACCATTTTCATGATCTATAACTTTAAAAGTCAGTGGTTGCTAAATTGTCCTTCAATTCTTCTCGAGAACTGATTTTCTAATTATTAAAAACGATTAATTATAGCATGACAGAATCAGAAAATAAATATAAACATCAGGGAAAAATCACCAAAAATAAGCGAATGGCCTTTCGTGAATTCGCTCGTGAGATCGGATGTCGAATAATCATCGAAAAAGGCTGCAAAGTCTACGGCTTTGTGCACGGCCTCCCAGATAAGTGCGCACGCGGCT
>ERZ1034710.540-NODE-540-length-11011-cov-3.176981_pt1 | contig 11011 bp, 4 predicted proteins | sample MGYA00520597_ERZ1034710 | MGnify/ENA primary metagenome ERZ1034710 (study PRJEB33766, sample SAMN09781714) | gut metagenome | biome: gut microbiome | host: Homo sapiens | place: Madagascar | study: EMG produced TPA metagenomics assembly of the PRJNA485056 data set... | reverse complement strand
TCTTTGGGCGAAGGGCTTCGGGAAGTTTTGACGTACGCCGGCTTGACGGTACGCGGATTTCCGCTGGTATCAGCTACAAAAAGTTGAGACTGTTGGAACCTCGAACCACCTACTTAACAGAATTCAGAAAGGAGGCGGCGCTTCCTCCCGCGGCTGAAGCCGCAGGTTTCCGCGCTGATTTTCTATGAAGAAGACCACGCAGCTACTCAGGGCCGTTTCCGTTGCGCTTGCCGCAGCCGTCTTGCTTGCCGGGTGCGGCTCGCCCACCGTTACGCATCAGCCCCGAGCTGACTATCGCGAATTCACGGACGCCACCTGGCGGCCCGAAGTCTCCATCCGTCCGCCCTTCAGAAGCGCGGAAGTCCCGATCGACACCGTTTCCGTTCTTGAAGAAGGCGTCTACGCCTTCTACGACACCCACCGCAGCTTCTTTAAGCTGCAGCCCTCCGGACTCGACACTTGGACCGTCACCGAAACGGCTGAAGCGGCCGGACAGCGCTGCTTTACTTGGGGCCAGGGGGCCGTGCGCATCATCCGCAATTCCAAAGTGCTTGCCAACGAAGGTCCGATGAGCGCTTCGCGTTTAGCCGACGGCCGCGTGCTGCTGCAAAACACCGGCGAAGCGGTCTTTAATCTTGCCGTCGAGCTGCGCGCCTACGATATCTCGGGCAAACCCATTCGCCAATTCATGCGAAACGGCAACAACCAGCCCGATGCACTGGCGTGGTTTGTGCCGGGCGAAGCCAAATTCCCGTCCGGGTCGGTTGCCTACCTAGCCACCTATTGGCTCGGCGACGATGAGATCGTGCAGCCTTCACGCTCAGCCTTCACCGGAGCGGGCAGTCTGGAAAATATGCTTGCCCGCTACACCACCAAGAAGACGCCCTATTGTCTTTCGTACGTCAGCCACCAGGAAGCCATACCGTACGGTCTTTCGTTTGAGCGTCCCGTCGTCAAGCGCGGTCAGCGGCGTGCGGCGTCCCGCGAAGGCCATTTTGTGCTCAACCCCGTTCACCGCAAGAATATGTTCTGCGAAAAGCTCCCCGTAGGAGAGCAAAAGGGCGGCACCTGGCGCATCTCGCGCATTCAGGGCACGCGCGTGCTCGAGCTTTTTGAAAACGCCGACGTGCCGAGTTCCGACATGGGCATTCAGCCGATCAACAACGACGCCGTTGACGTGGGCTTTGCCGAAGTGGTCAGAGCCGGCAACGGCAAAGCAAAGCTTCAAGTCGTGCCCGTGCGCATCATCCGCAACAATCAGCCAGCAACGGACTTCCGCTTGAAGTTCAACGCAACAGCCGCCCAAGCCATTGCCGAAGTGCTGCCGGCAGCCGAGGCCGCGCGTCAGGCGCACAAGGAACAAAACGCCTTGCGCTAGGGCCTCGCAAACCATTTTCAAGCGGGCGGCCGATTGTGCCGCTCGTTTTTTAGCCATTGGGAGATTTTCATGTCAGCTCAAATTTTGGACGGCAAGGCTCTGGCAGCCGAAATCCGCACCGAAGTCAAGGCACAGGTTGAAGTTCTGGCGCAAAAAGGCGTACATACGGCATTGGCTGTCGTGCTCGTGGGTGACGACCCGGCAAGCCAGGTCTACGTTCGCAACAAAATCAAGGCCTGCGGCGAAGCCGGCATCAAGTCGCTTGAATTCCGCATGCCCTCGGAAACAACGCAGGAAGCACTGCTTGCCAAAATCGCCGAACTCAATGCCGACGACACGGTCGACGGCATTCTCGTGCAGCTGCCTTTGCCGCGTCAGATCAACGCCGAGGCGGTGATTGCAGCTATCGATCCCGCCAAAGACGTCGACGGCTTTCACACCGCCAACGCCGGAGCGCTTGTCACCGGCAAGGAAGGTTTCGTTCCCTGCACCCCCTTCGGCGTGATGCGCCTTATCGAAAAGTCCGGCGTCGATCCCGCCGGCAAAGCCGCCGTCATCGTCGGCCGCAGCAATATCGTGGGCAAACCCATGGCTTTGCTTTTGCTCGCCGCCAACGCCACCGTCACGGTTGCGCATAGCAAGACGCCCGATCTCGGCGCCGTCACGCGCACGGCCGACATTCTGGTTGCAGCCGTGGGCCGCGCCAAACTCATCAAAGCCGACATGGTCAAACCCGGCGCCGTTGTGATCGACGTAGGCATGAACCGCGATGAAAACGGCAAACTGTGCGGCGACGTGGACTTTGCTTCCGTCAAAGACGTCGCAGGCCATATCACGCCCGTGCCGGGCGGCGTGGGTCCCATGACGATTGCCATGCTGCTTCAGAACACCGTCATTGCCGCGCGCAAGCGCCGCGGCATGACCGCTTGATTTTTCTACGAAAGTTTCGACAAATGACCAATCCGCTGATCGAACAGGGCGAGCTGCTTGACTGGCCCTCCATCAAAACCGAACACATCACCCCGGCTCTGGACGAACTGCTTGAAAAAGCCGGCAAGGCTGTTGCACTGGCCACGGCGCCCGAAACGCCCGCCACGTGGGAAGCCGTCGTCGACCCGCTTGAAAACTCTCTGGAAAAGCTCGGCCGTGCCTGGTCGGCCGTGGGGCATCTCACCGGCGTCCTGGACAGCGCCGAGCTGCGCGAAGCCTACAACGCCAACCTGCCGCGCATGACGCAGTTTTACATCGAGCTTTCGCAAAACGAAGCGCTCTTTGCAAAATACAAGGCCATTGAAGCGTCCGAATCGTTTGCCCGCCTCAATGCGGGGCAGCAGCGCGTTCTGAAGCGCGAAATCCGCGACTTCCGGCTTTCGGGTGCGGAGCTTGCTCCGGAACCCAAGGCACGATTGAAGGAAATCGGGCAGCAGGATGCGGCGCTGAGCCAAAAATTCAGCGAAAACCTTTTGGACGCCACCAACGCCTTTGCGCTTGTGGTCGACGACATCAAGGAATTGGACGGCATTCCGGCCGACGTGATCGACATGTACGCCGAAAACGCCAAAGCGGCCGGCCTTGAGGGCAAATGGCGCATCACGCTGCAGATGCCGAGCTATCTGCCCGCGATGCAGTACGCCAACAACGCAGCTTTGCGCGAAAAATTGCACAAAGCCTACTCGACGCGCGCGTCCGAATTCGGTCCGGCCGAAAAGGACAACACGCCGATTATCCGCACGTTGCTTAAGGATCGCCGAGAAGAAGCGCGCCTTCTGGGCTACCGCAATTACGCCGAAGTGTCGCTCGTGCCCAAGATGGCCGAAAGCCCTGCGGCAGTCGAAGCATTCTTGACGGAACTCGCCTCCAAGGCAAGAGCCAAGGGCGAAGCCGACTGGGCGGAAGTAAAGGCCTACGCCAAAGATAAGCTCGGACTGGCGACGGTCGAACCCTGGGATGCGGCCTGGGTGTCCGAGTCGCTCAGACGCGCCAAGTACGCCTACAGCGACCATGAGGTGAAGCGCTACTTCACGCTGCCTGCCGTTTTCAACGGGCTCTATCGTCTGGTCGAAAAGCTTTTTGACGTTCGCATCACCGAAGACAGCGCCCCCGTGTGGCAGGAAGACGTCAAACTTTGGCGCATTTCGGACGCACAGGGCAATCTGATCGCGCGTTTTTACACGGATCTTTACGCCCGCTCCAGCAAACGCGGCGGCGCCTGGATGGACAGCGACACGACTTACTGCATCGAACCCGACGGCACGGTGCGCACGCCCGTGGCGTATCTCGTGTGCAACTTCTCGCGTCCGGTGGGCGGAAAGCCCGCCCTGTTGACGCACGACGACGTGACAACGCTTTTTCATGAGTTCGGGCACGGCCTGCACCACATGCTCTCGCGCGTGCCGCAGGCGCAGCTTTCCGGCATCAACGGCGTCGAGTGGGATGCCGTGGAAATGCCGAGCCAGTTCATGGAAAACTGGACGTGGAATTACGAGACCTTAAAAACGCTTTCCTCGCACGTCGACACGGCCGAACCCCTGCCTAAGGAACTTTTCGACAAGATGCTGGCCGCCAAGAACTTCCAAAGCGGCATGTTCTGCCTGCGTCAGCTCGAGTTTGCGCTTTTCGACCTGCGCATTCACGACGACAACGAAACAGATCACGCCGACGACTTCGAGGCGGTGCTCGAAGCCGTTCGAAAGGAAATTGCGGTGGTTCCCGCCGCCCCCTACTCGCGCTTTGCGCAGAGCTTCGGGCACATCTTTGCGGGCGGCTACAGCGCGGGCTACTACAGCTACAAATGGGCCGAAGTGCTCTCGGCGGACGCTTTCAGCGCCTTTGAGGAAGAAGGGCTCTTTAATCCCGCAACCGGCAAGCGTTGGGTCGATGAGGTTTTGAGCCGCGGTTCCTCGCGCGACGCGATCGAAAACTTCCGCGCCTTCCGCGGCCGCGATCCCTCGATCGAACCGCTGCTGCGCCACAGCGGCATCCTCTAGGAGATCGCCGGTCTCTACCGGTACGGGCGGTCTTACGACCGCCCGTTTTCTCAGGCCTGCGGTGCGTCGGTGCCGAAGACATCCCGCCAGAGCTTCAGTACGGCGTTTCGCTCGGCTTCAACGCTTGCCGGATCGACGCGGCATCGGACGTCTTGACCGCGCGCAAGCCGGATCTCGCGCTGAATATTTCGGTAGTGGCGGTAGGCCTTGACGGCCGTAGCGGCTGTTTCGGCGTCCAGCAGCCCCAGGCGCGAGGCCATTTCGGTGAGATGAATCGTGCCGAAGTTGTTGACAAGTTCCGGATGCACCGAACTCTTGGCGAGCACCAGATACTGCACGATGAATTCCAGATCGACCATGCCGCCCCGATCGTGCTTGACGTCGAAAAGCTCGGTCCTGTTGGGGTGGCCTTCGAGCATTTTGCCGCGCATCTCGATCACGTCCTGCGCGGTTTTGGCCGCGTCGCGCGGCAGCGTCAGGATGTAGCGGCGTTCCTCTTCAAATTGAGCACCCACTTCCGGGTCGCCCGCGCAAAAGCGAGCACGCGTCAAGGCCTGATGCTCCCAGGGCCAGGCCCCGTGGCCGTCAAGGTTGCGCTGATAGCGCCGGAACATCTCCATGTTGGAGGCAATGAGCCCGTCCTGACCGTTGGGCCGCAGCCGCATGTCGACCTCAAAGAGAATGCCCGAGCTTGTCTGCAGCGTGAGCCAGCTCAGCATGCGCTTGACGAGTTTGCCGTAGTTGCTCTCGGACTCGGGAGCATCGTCGTCGTAAAGAAAGATCAGATCCAGGTCGGAGGCGTAGCCCAACTCCTTGCCGCCCAACTTGCCGTAGCCGATCACGGCAAACTTCGGATACTCGCAGTGGCGCGTGGCAATCGAATCCCAGGCAAGCTCTATGACAACCGCAAGCACGGCGTCTGCCAATGCCGATAGGTGGTCGGCCAGACGCTCCACAGTGAGGCGACCTTCCAGATCGGCAATGAGAAGCTGAAACAAAGCTCCGTGGTGTGCGTCGCGCAGCAGGTTCAGCTGCCGCTCGCGATCTCCGTCGGCCGCACGCATCTGCTCGCGCAGCTCTTCGAGCCAACGCGTGCGGTCCACCGGCGTGTAGTCGTCGACGCCCCGGTTGCGCGCGTCCACAAGTTCGTCGAGCACAAGCGGATGCGCCGCAATGTAGTCGGCGGCCCAACGGGACACCGCAAGCATGCGGCCCACACGGTCGGCCGCCTCCGGATATTGATTCAGGAGCGCAATGTAGGTGGGGCGCCCGAGCACCATTTCCAAAATGTTGAGATAACGCTCGAACACTTCGTCGGCCGTGACGCTGCTTTCTCGCAGTCGAGCCCACTCGGAAGCCTTGCGCGCCACTTCGGGCACAAAACGGGCAAGCTGCTCGCGCGTTTGCTGTGTGCGGGCATTCAGATACCGCGAGCGCATCATCTTGAGCACGCGGCCGGCCAGCTTATTGGCCTCAATAAAGCCGTTTTCGGCAAGCGCTTCGGTGAGATCGCTTTCGAGCGCGGGATCACCCGTCGACCATCCCGCAGGCCAGTTGTTCACTTTGTCTGCAGGCGCCTTGGTATGAAAAACGCCGTCGAAGGTTGTCGACACAAAGGCGCGGATGTCGGCGACCTTTGCATCAAGATCTTCGAGCGTCATGCCCATCATGTGCGCGATGCGGCCGCGCTCTTCGTCGTCTCTGGGCAGCACCTGCGTCTGCTTGTCGTCGACGTACTGCAGACAGTGCTCGAGATTGCGCAGGAAAACGTAGTCGGACGTCAGCCGCCGGGCGGTTTCTTCGTCAATGCAGCCGCTTTTGACGCACGCCGCAAGCATCGGCGAAGTGGTTTTGCCGCGCAGCTCCGGCTCGCGGCCGCCGCGGATGATCTGGAAGGTTTGGCAGATGAATTCGATTTCGCGGATGCCTCCGCTGCCGAGCTTGATGTTGGTGCCGCGGTCCTTGACGGCTTCCTTGCGGGCGGTTTCGGCACGGATCATCTCGTGGATGCGCGCCAAGGCGCTGATCGCACCAAAGTCGACGTACTTGCGGAACACAAACGGACGCACGAGCGAATTAAGGTTTCGCACGGCCTGAGCGAAGTTCTCTTCGCTTGAGAGGACGCAGCGGTTGACGACGCGCCCTTTGAGCCAGGCAAAGCGCTCCCAATCGCGCCCTTCGCTATAGAGGTACTCTTCAAGCATGGCCGAGGAAAGCACCAACGGACCGCTGTCGCCGAAGGGCCTCAGACGCATGTCGACGCGAAAGACAAAGCCCGTGCCGTCGATCTCGTTGATGGATGCAATCACGCGGCGCGCGAGCTTATCGAAGAACTCGTGGTTGGAAATCTGCTTGCGGGCGCTTGCAAATTCGCCGATGGCCTGCGTCTCTCCGCCTTCGTCATAGACAAAGACAAGATCGATGTCCGAACTCACGTTGAGCTCTTCACCTCCGAGCTTACCCATGCCCACGACCATCAGATCCTGAGCGTCTCCCGAAATCCCGACCGGCACTCCGAAGCGCTGCGCAAGCTTGCGGGAGTGCACGCGCACGGCCGCAGACACGGTTTCTTCTGCCAACGCCGTTACAGTGCTCACCACTTCCTGAAAATCCGCGCACCCCGTGAGATCCCGCACGATTAACGAAGTCATCACTTCGCGGCGCAGCTCGCGCATAGCGCTGTCAAGCAGATCGGGATCGTCGAAGCGATCGAGCCGCTCGCGCATTTTTTCGCGCTCAAAAGGCTGCTTAAGAAAACCGTCGACAAGCGCCTCGGACGTCGTGCCGCTTCTGAGCGCCATTGCGTTGAGCGCTCGAGCGGCGTACTGGGAATACTGGGGAACTTCCTGCGGAGTGAGGCGCAGTGTTTCGGTGGCGCAGTCGCTCATATCGTGAAAATCTCGCGAAAAAACCGTTTCCGATCGGCAAAAATTTGCCGAGAGATACAAATTGGCGCAGATCGCCGACAGTCACCTTTGCTATATTGCCTTTGACGAAATTTTCGCCGTTGCAGCAAGCGGCGTCTCCTGCGGCTCCCTGGCGCTCATTCGGCTCATTTTAGCCTTAGGCGCAGCCGCCGATTTTTTATTTCACGGTCTACGAAGCCTTCGCACTTTTCTGCGGCATGAGTTCGACGTTTCATATTCTTCCCGCCAGATTCAGGGCCTACCTGCGTCACCCCAAAGTGCGCGCTGCGTGGCTCTCCTTTTTCTGGGGCGCCGTACTCGTTTATTTTCTTTTCGCCGCGCTCGTTTTGACGACGCGCTGGATCCTGCTGCCGCAAGTCGACAAATACAAGGACGACATCGCGCGGTTTTTGGGCGAGGCGCTGCACGCCGAAGTGAGCATCGGGCGCGTTTCGCCGCGGTGGGATACGTTCTGGCCGCAGCTTTCGCTTCGCGACGTCGTCATCGAACGGCCCGACCCGCGCTCAACGGACGCAAACATTCTGCATCTGCCGCAGGTGGAAGCGAGCTTTTACTGGCGCTCCGTGCTCGGGCAGCCGATTTTCCGAAAGCTTGAAGTGCCCGACGCCGAAATCACCGTGCGGCACGTCGGCGAGGGCGTCTTCGACATCGCGGGATTCATCTTCGATTTGAACAATCGTCCGCAGGCGAAAAGTTCCGAAAACGGCTCGCAGGGCACCGACTGGCTGCTTCAGCAAGGCCGCATTGATGTCACCTCCTGCACGGTGCGCTACGTCGACCTGATCGCCAGACCCAGGCCTCGCACCACAACGCTTGAAAACATCAATTTTTCGTTTGACAACAGCGTTGATGGCTACCGTGCTGGTCTGCAGGGCGAATTGGCCGGCCGGCACAACAACCGCATCGACATCCGCACCCGCTTTACGGCGCCGTTTTTCGGAGACCGCAGTTGGAAAACCTGGTCGGGCGAACTTTTCGTCGGCGTCGACAATCTCGATGTCGCCCGCCTCACGCGCCCCATTGCCGGCGTGCGCAAGATTCTGAAAAGAGGCCGCGGCAGCACCCGTGCCTGGATGGAGTTTCAGGACGGAACCCCCACGAATTTCACGGGTTTTCTGGGCCTGTCCGACGTGATTCTGACGCTGGCTGAAAACGCCGAGCCGCTGCGCGTGCGCCAGCTTTCCACCAAGCTTACGGAAACGCTCACCGACGGCGAACTCAACGCCAAGGCCGAAAGCTTGAGTTTCGAACTTGTCGACGGCACGTTTGCCACCGACATGCAGCTTGAAACAATGGTGCTGATGGATGCGCAGAGCGCCGACCAATCCAAGCGCTCGGGCTTTCGCATCGCCGAACTTGATGTCGAAACGCTCAAAAAACTGCTTCCTTCCGTGCCCTTCCCCGAAGCCGCGGCCGAACTCATCCGCAAGCACGACGCCTCGGGCACGATTTCGGACTTTGAAGTGTCCTGGGCGGGAACTCCGGGATCCACTTCCGACTGGCGCATCCGCACGAACTTTGAAGAACTTTCCGTTGCACCCGCTTTAGCGTCCGATTCAAAGGCCGTTTTCACGGGATTTGGAAACCTTTCGGGATCGGCTGAAATCACCGCCAAGAGCGGCCGCGTGGATTTCCTGACTTCCGACGCGACGGTTTCGCTTCCGGGCGTTTTTGAAAACCCGCAGGTCACTTTGAATTCGCTCACGGGCGGCGTGGCCTGGCAATTGGCCAAACCCGAACCCGATGCCGAAGAAAAGCTTACTTTGACGTTTGATCATGTTGCCGTCGTCAACGACGACGCTTCGGTCACAGCCAACGGCTTTTGGAAACAAACCGAATCGCGAGCGGGCGAAATCAATCTCTCGGGCACCGTCGTGCGCGCACAGGCCGACAAAGCCTGGCGCTACATGCCGCTCGTGATTTCCAAGAACGTGCGCAATTGGCTGCAAGGCGGCCTGGTTGCCGGCCAAGCCAAAAACGGCACTTGGGAACTGAAGGGGGATCTCTCGCAATATCCTTGGGTAGGAGAACATAAGGGCAAGGGGCACTTCATCGTTACGGCCGAACTCGACGGCGCCGCTCTCGATTACGTCCCTTCAATGAAGGTGCTTGCCGACGGTCAGTTCGAGCGCGCGTCTCAGTGGCCGCTTCTGACCGACATCAAGGGACAGCTCACGTTTGAAGGCGCCTCCATGACGGTGCTCGCCGACAGCGCGCGCACGGGCGGCGCTGCCGTCACAAGCGCCCGCGCCGATATTCCGGATCTGCGCGCCAAGGAAAACACGCGGCTCATCATTGACGGCAAGGCGGAGGCGGAGCTTCAAAAATTCTTCGACTACGTTGAAGCAAGTCCCGTCACGAAATACGTCTCGGGGGCCTTCACCGGCACCAAAGCCGAAGGACGAGGTTCGCTTGACCTGCACCTGGACATTCCGCTGCTGCACGCGGCCGACACCAAGGTAAACGGGGCGATTTCCATGAGCGGCGCCAACATCGCCATGGGCTGGCCCAAGCCGCCGCTGCGCGACGTCGACGGCACCGTGCACTTTTTCGAGCGCGGCGCACGGGCAAGCAACGTACACGCCCGCCCCTTCGGCTCGGGTGACACATCCGTCTCGGTGCACACGACCGACGACGGCTCGATCGTGATCACCGCCGCAGGCCAAACCGACGTCAAGAATCTCACTTGGTTTGCTCAAAATGAATACTTCGAGCCGGTTGTCTCCAAGATGTCGGGTACGATGCCCTTTGTGTCCACAGTGGTCGTCAAGAAAGGTTCGGGCGTCACCGTTTCGGCGAGAAGCTCGCTCGAGGGCGTTGCAATCAATCTTCCCGCCCCCTTGAATAAGCGTGCCGACCAAGCATGGGATACGTCTTTTTCCTTTACGCCGGTCACTCTCAACAAGAAGGAAGGCTACCTTGTGAAGGTCGGCTCCGGCACGCGCTTTGACGTGCTGCTGCAAATGCCCAAGGAAGGCTCGGCACTGCCCCTTTTGGGCGACATTGCCGTGGGTGCCCGTGCGGGACTGCCCTCCCGCGGCATCTCGGTGACGGTCAATGCCAAGAAGCTGCGCCTGATGGACTGGCAGCCGTTCGTGCAGAAAATGTTCGACACGGCCAGATCCGAGAGCGAAGCGCAGCTTCGTACGGCATCCGCAGGTTCAACCGCTTCCGGCGCCGGCTTATCCGAAATCGAAGTCAAAGCCGACGAACTGATGCTCGAAGACGGCACCATCCACGACAGTCGGTCGCACGTCAGAATCGACGCTGCGCGCAACATCGGCGTCACGCTTTCAAGCAAGGAAGTGCAGGGGCGCGTGCGCTATGAATCCGCCGGACGAGGCCGCGTAACGGGCAGCTTCGAGCGGCTGCACCTTTCGGCCAAGGCCGCAACGACGATCCGCCAATTCCTGCAGGGCGAATCGATTGACGTCGTGCCGACCTCTCGCCCCACGGAACTGCCGAGTCTGGATCTCGTTGCCGATGAATTGATCTATGACGGCCGCAAGATCGGCCGCATGGTGCTGCAGGCCGACGCCTCGGGCACGGCCGACAAGGAAACGCTCGTCATCAAGAATTTTGCGGTTTTAAGCGACGTAACCGCGCTTACAGGCAGCGGCTCCTGGACGCAGGGGCGTCGCCTTGCGGGCGAACAAACCGGTCAAACGGACTTCCGGCTCAAGCTCTCGACAAAAGATCTCGGACGGACGCTTTCCGAC
>ERZ1034710.539-NODE-539-length-11018-cov-5.961142_pt1 | contig 11018 bp, 9 predicted proteins | sample MGYA00520597_ERZ1034710 | MGnify/ENA primary metagenome ERZ1034710 (study PRJEB33766, sample SAMN09781714) | gut metagenome | biome: gut microbiome | host: Homo sapiens | place: Madagascar | study: EMG produced TPA metagenomics assembly of the PRJNA485056 data set... | reverse complement strand
GTCTAATTGATTTCAACTACGAAACTTTCAATAATTTGAATATGAAAATTATTATAATTGGTGGTGTTGCAGCAGGTGCTAAAGCAGCTGCCAAATCAAAAAGAATACTTCCTGATGCGGAAGTTCATATTTATACACAAGATACACATGTATCTTATTCTTCTTGCGGTCTGCCATACTATATCGCAGGCGATTTTGCAGACTGGCACAAGCTTATAGTTAGAACAAAAGAAGAATTTGAAAAAAGCGGAATCGGCATCCATTTAGAACACCGTGTTACAAAAATTTTACCTGAGGATAAAAAAATTTTGGTAAAAAATCTCAATACAAATACTTGCGAGTTTGTCGAATACGATAAACTTATTATTGCGACAGGCTCACATCCGTTTATACCTGATATCAAAAATAGTAACTTGAAAAATATCTATACCGTAAGAACTCTGGAAGACGGCATAAACATTCGCAAAAAAATGGAAGAGTCGAAAAATATTACGATTGTTGGCGGTGGCTATATCGCAATAGAAATGATTGAAGCTTTTGTGAAAAATGGCAAAAATGTAACAGTTATTGAACGTTCTCCATTTATTCTCTCTGTCTTTGATGAAGATATTTCTTCGCTTATTCAGATTTTTATACTCGAAAATTCAAATAACTTAGTCAAAATCATAAACGAAGATTTTGTAACGGAATTTGTCGGAGAAGAAGAAGTAAGAGGTGTTTTGACCTCAAAGGGTTCGGGCTTTGAAACCGATATGGTAATAGTATCAACAGGCGTGCGCCCGAGTGTTGACATTGCAAAAGAAGCAGGAATCGAACTTGGTGCAACAGGCGCGATAAGAGTAAACAGCAGAATGAAAACCAATATTGCCGATATTTATGCTTGCGGAGATTGCGTTGAAAAAATCAATATGATATCAAATTCTCCAATGTGGCTTCCTTTAGGTTCTACTGCCAATAAAGAAGGACGTGTTGCTGCAATTAACGCTTGTGGAGGAGTGGAAGACTTTGAAGGAATTTTAGGTTCAGCTGTGTTGAGATATCACGCAATGGCAATTTCTATGACAGGATTAACAGAAAAATATGCGCAAAAACTCGGTTATGATACGGTTTCTGTTGTCATAACCAAACGTGACAAAGCAGGCTACATGCCGGAAGTCAAAAACGTTACGCTTAAACTCGTTGCAGACAGGCGTTCGCACAAAGTTTTAGGCGCGCAAGCCATCGGAGACGGTGACGCGGACAAGCGGGTTAATACAATTTCTATAGGCTTGCTAAGCGGAATGAGAGTTGAAGACTTGTTGGACGTGGATTTAACCTATGCTCCACCATTTTCAACAAGTATTGATATCCTGATTTCTGCAGCCAGAATTTTGAAATCCAAATTGAATTAATATAGACCAAAATACTTAAAGAATGTGCGTTCAATTGTTTTTTGAATTGGTTTAATTTTATCAAGCACAATACTACCGGACTTAATTAAATATTGTCTGGCTCTTTGTGTTTTGGGATATAGTTCTTTCAGCTTTTTATCAAAATTTTCTTTTACGGAAGCGTATTCATCAGAAATTTGTTTCACGGTATTTAAATTATTGTAATACTCTCCTGAAAGTCCGCCACGTTTAAAATTTTCTCTTGCTAAAAGTCCGATTGTAGGATTTTCAATACAATCTTTTAAATGTTGAGTTACAAATTTTGAATTTTCTTTAGTCGGTGTTGTTTTAGCTAACAAAACTAAATGATTCATCAAGGCATTTTTTCTCAAACTTGACGATATACGACTTTCTAACATGACATGTCCCTCGTTACGTTTTTGAGATTTATAGCGTACTGAAACTATTTTACATGCAAAATTTCTTTTGTACATTCTAGCGCAACATCTGTTACAAAATCCATATCACTTTCTTCAATAATAAGCGGCGGATTAAAGTAAATTACATCGCCTAAAGGTCTTAAAAGAACACCTTTTTCCAATGCTTTTTTGTAAATTTGATATCCTGTTCGTTTTGTATAATCCAAAGGTTCTTTTGTATCGCGATTTTTTACAAGTTCAATTGCATTAACCAAACCAATGTGACGAATTTCACCAACATTTTCTAACGGTAAGAATTTCTCTTTAATAATATTGTTAAAATAAACTGCTCGTTTATTAGCTTTTTCAATTATTTGTTCATCTTTTAATATTTTTAAAACTTCAATTGCAGCTGAGCATGCAAGCGGATTTCCGGCATAAGTATGCGAGTGCATGAAAGCTTTACCTTTCAAATAATCATCATAAAAAGCATCGTATATTTTTTGAGTAGTAACAGCAATTGCCATAGGCATATAGCCACCTGTCAAACCTTTTGAAAGACACATTATATCAGGACTTACACCGGCATGGTTGAATGCAAACATCTTGCCTGTTCGTCCGTAACCTGTTGCAATTTCATCCGCAATAAGATGAACATTGTATTTGTCACAAAGCTCTCTTAATTTTTTTAGGTAAAGTGGCGGATAAACTTTCATGCCGGCAGAACCTTGTAAAAGCGGTTCAACAATAATTGCTGCTGTTTCGTGAGCGTGTTCTGTAAAAGCTTTTTCAGCTTTTTCAAAACATTCACAATGACAGCGTTTAGCTCCCTCTCCTTGAGGAGAAGATTGGATTGAGGTGTCAGTCAATGAATGTCCCTCACAGTGTCCTTCGCAAACCTTACCGTAAGGGCATCTGTAACAATCAGGGCCATCAATTCTAATTACATCAAGTAGTAGTGGTTTGTATAATTCTGAATACAAATCAACACCACCAACAGCTAACGCACCCAGTGTTTCACCGTGGTAAGCATCAGAAAGCGCCATAAATCTTTTCTTTTCAGGATGTCCTGTTTGATAATGATATTGAAAACTCATTTTTAATGACATTTCGATTGCAGCAGAACCGTTATCAGCAAAATTGAATTTACAAAGTCCGTCAGGAACAACTTTTGCTAATTCATGACAAAGTGTAATTGCAGGTTTATGTGAAAAGTTTGCAAAAATAACGTGTTCTAATGAATCAATTTGTTTTTTTACAGCTGCGTTAATTCTTGGGTTACAGTGCCCTAAAAGATTACACCACCAAGAACTTATAACATCTTTGTAGCATTTGCCATTTGTATCATAAATATTTATGCCTTTGCCACGCTCAATTACAATCGGTGGAAGGGTTTCATAATCCTTCATTTGTGAACAAGGGTGCCAAATGTATTTTAAATCTTCTTTTTGCCAATCTGTTATTTCGTTTGTATTCATGATGTTTTCCTTTTATTTGTAAGGTGAATAAGGTAATAGGGTAATAGGGGAATAAGTGGTTTTAAATTTTCCTTTATATGTTTTGCTAAATTATACATATAAACATATATGAGCGAAGCAAATAAAATCTCTTATTCCCTTATTCCCTTATTGCCCTATTCCCTTTTCTTCAAACTTTCCTTCCAACAATCCAATTTCATTGCCTCCGCGTTCAACCGTCGCGATAACTTTAATTCCTGTTAAATATTCAACTTGTTTTAAATTATCTTGATGCATGAAGTTATCTTTTTCATAATTATTTAAGATAATTCCTGCAATTTTGATGTCGTTTGCGCGGGCGTATTCAACAGTCAAAAGTATTGAATTTATTGTTCCCAAACCGCCATCTGCAACGATTATAATTGGGGCTTCCAGTTCTTTTATCAAATCTTTAAGAATATATTTTTCACCGTTTTCTAATCTCAAAGGGCAAGTAATTCCGCCTGCACCTTCGATTAGCAAATAATCAAACTCTTTGTTTTTTTGAACAAAATCTGATTTAATTTTAGCTATATCAATTTCCATGCCGGCTCTTTTTGCTGCCAAATGAGGAGAAACAGCTTCTTTCCACCAATAAGTAACACAGTCATCCGCACTTGTAGGAATTTTCGCTGTATTAACTACGTAGTTGCAATCACTTTCTATAAGTTTACCGTCTTTTTCAACAACACCACTGAGAACAGGTTTATAATATCCACAATTAAAACCTTCCTCACGCATTTTTTTGACGATAAGTGCTGAAACATAAGTTTTTCCTATATCAGTACCTGTCGCAGTAATAAATATATTCTTTGACATAAATTATTCTCCCTTAAGCTCAAGATTAGCACTTGAAAGTTAAAAGTAAAGAGATTTAAATAGGTAATTGTATATAAAATATTGTTTAGGCCTGAAAAATCTCCTCCAAACAGTTGATAACAAATTAAAAAAAATGTATGATAATGTAAGAAAATAATTGGGGAGATTGGGGCAGTATGTTCAACAATATTAATGACAATAATAACGGTTTGTTTTATAACTCTCAATTAAGCAATGCGAGTAATGTTATTAACCTTGCTTCCGTTAGAGCCAATCTTCAAAAAGCAGGGTATAATTCAAACCCTTATGTTGATAAAACAGAGATTTCTTCTAATGCAATGGAACTTTTCCAAAAAGATCTTGATATCAACAAGTTTACAAAAATTGCAACCAGTGACAAAGACGATACTTCTTATTTAGAAAAGATGCAAGAATTATTTAAAGATGGTGTTGTTGATCCATTTGAAGACGATGTATTAAAAGAGCTTGTAACAAATTCTAAATTATTAGGTGATTTAGAGCTGTAAATGTGATAGAATACAGCTATGGTATCGTCTGATTATTATATTGTCGACAATTCAGATTTAGAAAATAAAAGACTTGAAGCTGCAAAAAACCACTATGTTAAAGGTGATTACTCTTCAGCATTGAGGCTTTATTTGGATATGCTTAATATGAGCACATCGTTCAAACTCTATTATGAAATCGGACGCTGTTACTATAAACTCAACGATTTATTACCTGCAGAAGAATATTTCAAAAAATCTATCGGATTAGAAAGCTTTAAAAATCCTTCTTACCTTTATTTGGGTAATATTTTTTATAAGCGTGAAGATTTAAAAAATGCGATTGATAATTGGGTTTCAGCTTATGCTTACAAACCTGATGACGAAGCAGTTTGTTTAAATCTTGCGACCTCGTATTTTTCTAAAAATATGAAATTCCAATCAGTTTTTTATTATGAAAAATACCTCAAATACGCTAAAGACAGAGGTCAATCATATTCGACAATCAAAAACAGCATTAATCGCTGTAACGAAATCGGTAAAGAATTCATGCAAAAAGCTCAACGCGCAATTTCTTTAAGGAATTACTCAGAAGCCATTGAATATTTGACTTTTGCTGTAAAAAATATGCCTGTTAGTTTTGATATAAATTTGGCATTGGGTAAGGCGTATTTGGAAGAAAATGATAATATGCACGCAATGATTTTTTTGAAACAAGCTTTATGCTTGGATAACAAGTCTTTGGATGTTTTGCAGAAACTTGCGTCAGTATTCATAAATCTTGGCGATTATACGGCGGCATATTGTACAATGAGAAGGCTTTTACCGCTTGTAATTCACAATCAATCAGAATATTTAAGAACTTTGCAGGTTATAAAAGATTTAAATGCTTCGTTTGATGATTTGAGTTATCAAGGTCACAAAGAGTGGGCAGATAGGTATTATGATGATAACAATTATCACATGGCACTTATCGAATACGAAAATTGTGTGATTTTGAAGGAAGAATTGCAAAGCGAATTAGGTGATAAAATTGATAGAATTAAATCGTTTATTAATCCTGAAACTCGTATAATTAAAACGTGTTTAGAAAAAGGCGAAGCTTTGTATAATGAAGGCGATTTTAAAACTTCTAACAAGTATTATTCAAAAGCAATGCTTCTTGCCAATGAAAACTCCTCAGAATACAGACTTGCAAAATCAAGAGTTGTAAATGTTTAAGAAATTAAAAAAGTTTTTTTATTTATATATCTTAAAAAGAAAATATTATCGCATAGGCTCTTGTAACGCCTGCGGTCGCTGTTGCCAGAAGATTTATGTCAAGCATAAAGAGGTTATTCAAACAGAAGAAGAATTTCACCGTTTACAAAAACTGCATCCTTTTTATACTTATCTAAGAATTATTGATAAAGACGAAACCGGACTCGTTTTTGAGTGCATGAATTTGGATAAAGAAACTCACAAATGTAAAATTCACAAAAAACGTCCCGGAATTTGTCGAAGATATCCTCAAGAGGAGTTATTTAAAATGGGCGGAACACTTGCAGAACACTGTGGTTATAGATTAGAGCCGGTCGAAAGTTTCGAAGAGGTGTTTAAAAAGGTTCGTAATAAGAAATAAACAAAAAGGCAGGGGAACCTCAATCTTTTGTTAGACTAAAGTCTACCCTATATTTTTTTATAAAATTGTTTATGTCATCCTACTGTTTGTTTAATTGAATACGTACAACGTTATTCATTTTCGACAAATTCAACGATTCCGTTTGCAATACCTTCTGCGACATTAGAAGCAAATTTTTCGGAATTATAAAGCACCGAATCGTACGGATTGGTCATATAGGCAGTTTCGACTAGAATTCCTACATAGTTGTAAGGTCGAATCACTGCGAAACTTGCGGTTCTTACTCCATCTTTTCTTGTTCCTGTTGATTTAGTAACGGTTTTTTCTACTTTTTCTGCGAGTTTTCTTGAATTAGGATTAAAATAATAAACGCTTGTACCTCTGTTTTTGTGAATATTCATAGGAATATCGCCAATCGAATTTAGGTGAATACTTACGAAAATATTTGCGTCATTCTGTTCCGCAATTTCGACTCTATCATTTAAAGAAACAAATCCGTCACATTCTCGCGTCATAATAACATTTGCACCGAGTTGTTTTAATTTTTTGGCTAATTCTAAAGCGATTTTTAGATTAAAGTCTTTTTCTTCTTGCCCCAAACACCCGATTGCACCTTTTTCAGAACCTCCATGTCCGGCATCGACAATAATCGTTATATCTTCTAAAGCTTGCGGAAGCTCACTGACTTTAAAAGTATAAACCCCATCCCTTAAATCAATGTTGTAATAATACTTTTCAGGTTTTGGGATATTTACGGTATAAACAGAATTTTCTGAAAGTTCAGGATTATAAACTTTGAACAAAATTTCTTTATCTTTTTCTTCGATAGTGTAAGGTAAATTTTTGCTAAAAGAAATAGTCTGAATTGTTGCATTTTTGAACTTTTTGCTGTCCATATTAATGAAATTTGCCGTATTTGAGCATTTAACACAACTTACGTCTTTTTTCGCAATCCAGGCTGTTTGATTTTTTGATAAGAAAACTCTATAGAATTCACCTTTCGAACCATTAATTAGAAGTGTAGTATCTTTAAAAAGATGAGCAATTCTGTTTAAACCACCGTCAACAGGCGTGTTTCTTAGAGGGACGTTATCACGAATCACAGCCATTGGTTGTGTATCAAATTCTGTTATAGGAATTTCAACAGCTTTTGTCGGAACGTTTTTATAAAATTTGTAGATTTGTGTATTGTAGTTTGAACGTACAACAATCCTATTTTCTCCGACTTTTAATTTTACTGAATGTGCAAAAGCTCCATTTGAAGCAACATAAATCGGGCAACCATTTATTGAAATCATTTCTGCGTTGTTGGCTTTGCCGACAAAAAATGCATAATCAGAATTGGAAATCGTATTTTTTTCATGTGGCAAAACCAACTCATAGCCGAAACTTTGAGTCATGCCAAATAATAACAACAAAGATAACAATAGCCCTTTCTTCATAGTTTGTATTTTAGTATAAAATTGAGTTGTGTGCAATTTTGTGTTAAGTTAATTGTATGAGTGGAAATTATGTACCATTATACAGAAAATATCGTCCGCAAACTTTGGATAAACTTGTAGGTCAGGAGCATATTAAAAAGACTCTTACAAGTGCAATTGAGCTTGGAAAAATTGCGCACGCATTTCTGTTTACAGGTCCGCGTGGTACAGGAAAAACTTCCACTGCAAGAATTTTAGCAAAATCTTTGAACTGCAAAAACGGTCCTACAATTCATCCTTGCGGAGAATGTGAAAGCTGTTTGGATATTATGAATTCTGTCCCTATGGATGTTATTGAAATTGACGCCGCAAGTAACAGAAAAGTTGAAGATACTCAGAGCATTTTGGAAAAAATTCAATATGTTCCTGTGCATGGCAAGTATAAAATCTATATTATTGACGAAGTTCACATGCTGACTAACCACGCGTTCAATGCGTTGTTGAAAACGTTAGAAGAACCGCCTGAAAATGTTATTTTTATTCTTGCCACAACAGAAGTGCATAAGGTTCTTGATACAATCAAGAGCCGTTGTCAAAGATTTGATTTCAGAAGAATTACAACAGATGATATTGTTAAACATTTGAGATATATTTCTGATGAGGAAAAAATAAATATTTCTGATGATGCATTGTTTACTATTGCGAAAAACTCCGCAGGCGGTATGCGTGACAGTATTTCACTTTTAGACCAATTAAGCCTGCTCGGCGTTTCAAAAGAAGTAACCACGGAAGATGTTAATGCGGTGCTTGGCAGAATTTCGTTTGATGTCTTGAACAAATTAAGCGATAAAATAATTTCATCATCGCCTAATGAAGCGATAGAAATTTTAAATGATATTTATAATTCAGGTAACGAACCATTACAAATTTTGACCAACTTATCTGAATATTTTAAAAATCTGCTTATCGTGAAAAACTGTAAATCTGATTTGTTGAGCGAATTAACGGGACTTAATGAAGCTCAAATTGCAGAACTAGTTAAACAAAAAGAGTCATTGGAAACTCAACAAATTGTGTTTTTGCTTGAGAGAATTACGTATTATATAAAGGAAGTGAAGCTTGCTTCAAATCAGCATTTGTGGTTGGAAGTAGGAATGATTGATTTGGCTAATATGAGTGAAAACTCTACGCTTTTGGATTTGCAAAACAGAGTTAAAGCTCTTGAAGGTGGTAACTTCACTCCTGCTCCTCGTCCACAGCCTGTAGCGCATGTAACTCGTCCTGCGCCGATTCCTGTTCAGGAAGCTAAGCCGCAAGTCAGTCAACCTCAAACGCCACAGCCTGCTCAAATAATTAAACAAGAAATTCCAAAACCTGTTGAACCACAACCGCAAGACGATTTTACACCACCTCCTATGTCACAAAAGCCTGACGGTAATGATATTCAGAGTCTGTGGAAAGCTTTATTGTTAAATGTAAAAAGTCCTTCAACAAAAGCACTGTTAAATTTGGCAACGCCTGTTAAAATCGCGCCGGATGGGGTTATTATTACATTTAAGAATGAAAAATTGGTTTCACAAATTAATGATACCAACAAAAAACAAATGCTTGCTGAAGCTGCAGGCTTGATGTTTAATGCAGAAGTTTCTGTTATGGTAAGGCTTCCGCAAGGTGGCGATAGTGATATTACGGCAGAATCCGTAAAAAAAAACTTTAAAATAGCAACGCCGTCACCTGTACCTCAACAAAACAATCAGCAAAAAAACCAGATACAAGATATAAAGCCAACTCCTGTTCAAAAACAGCCAGATGCGGTGGTGGAACAGTTGCCACAACAAAGCGTGAAACAAAATGAGCCTGCGCCAAAAACAGAAAAAGAGAAAAAGCGTTTAGAATCCGATCAGGAAAAAATGGTGATGGAACTTTTTGATGGAAAGTATATTGAATAGGCGAATTACTTTTTTCGAATTTCTAAAACAATTCTTTATTAAGTTTATCTGCAGATTTTTTGTAATTTTTGCCATATTCCAAAGGTTTTGCGTTTTTGATAGATTGTTCGAATGTCAAATTATCAATCTTAACATCATTTCTTGCCGGAATAATTAAACCTGTCGAATTAAAGTATTCGATACTCTTTTTAGAAGATAAGTAATTAAGAAACTTTTCAGCCTGTTCTTTATGTTTTGAGTTTTTAGAAATCGCCCAACCGGAAGCGTCAAGCGGAACTATTCCGCAAAATGGAATTACATCCCATTCAAAATCTGCACTTTCCTTTATTTTAGGATACATCCAACGCCCGGAAAGATATAGTCCGATTTTACCCTGCAAGAACAGTTGCGCCAGAGTTAAACTTCCTACTTGTGAAGCTGTTGGGGCATATCTGCCTTCCAAATTCTTATAAAATTCTGCGGATTTTTGAGGATTTAAAAAGTCTTCGTTCATAGTCAAAACATAAGGCAACATAAAATAAATATCTTTTTCATAACTTATGCCGTATGGTCTGACTTCTTTAATTGTAGGAATTAGTTCATTCAAGTTTTGCGGAGTAGTTTTGACAAGATTTTTGTTTCTATAAAAAACAAGAGTTGAAATATCTCTGGGAACTGCATATAGTTTAGTATTAATACTCATAGCTTCAATGCTTTTTGAATTAAAATTTTCTGTATTAACGACATTGTTTAAAGGCTCTAATTTACTGACATACAAAGGTAAATATAAATTGTTAATGAAGATTACATCAGGTGCTTGATTAGACGCAAAAAGCAGGTGGATTTTTTGAAAATAATTTTGCGGAATGTGCATGAAATTGATTTTTACTTTAGGATTTTCTTTTTCATACTCTTTAATAATATTATTTAAAATCCCAACTTCTGTCACAGAACCCCAAGAAGAAAAAGTAATTTCTTCTTGCGTATTTTTTGTGCAAGCACAGAATAATAAAATGGGTAACAAACATAGGATTATAAAGCGTTTTAGCATAAATCCATTACATACTCCATATTATCATCTTTCACATTTAAGATAAATTTGTGAATTCCTACTCTTACAATATAGCGTGTTGTTCCATCATTAAGTTTTTCACTTAAACGTGTTTGTAGTTTTTCATTCTGGAGTTGTTTATAACTTTTTATTTTGAATACCTTGTCTTGGACAAAGCCCATAATATAATAACCACTATTATTTTTTACAAGATAACATCCGAATTTGTCATTAATGCTGGATTTGGAAACAATTTGGTAAATTTCATTATCTAAAATAAATGTTTTGATATCGTTATCTTTTTCTTTGGAAACATCTTCTTTAGGAGCTTTATCAATGATTTTAACTTCTTTTTCTAAGATTTGATTTTCTTGTTTTTGTTTTTTC
>ERZ1034710.538-NODE-538-length-11045-cov-3.035214_pt1 | contig 11045 bp, 7 predicted proteins | sample MGYA00520597_ERZ1034710 | MGnify/ENA primary metagenome ERZ1034710 (study PRJEB33766, sample SAMN09781714) | gut metagenome | biome: gut microbiome | host: Homo sapiens | place: Madagascar | study: EMG produced TPA metagenomics assembly of the PRJNA485056 data set... | reverse complement strand
TCTTTAAACATGTGTAGATCTTGTCGGAGCCGGAGAGGATATCGTTCACCTGATCGGTGGTAACGGCATCCAGACCGCAGCCGAAGGAATTCAACTGGATCAGATCCAGATTCTCCACCGTCTTTACATAGCTTGCGGCAGCGTAAAGTCTGGAATGGTACATCCACTGGTCGGATACGATCAGGGGACGCTCCGGTTTTGCCAGATGGGAGATGGAATCCTCCGTCAGCACTGCCATATCGTAGGAGGTGATCAGCTCGGGAATACCGTGGTTGATCTCCGGGTCTACATGATAGGGACGGCCAGCCAGCACGATACCGCGCTTGCCGGTCTGACGTAAGTATTCCAGCGTTTCTTCGCCCTTTTTCTCCATATCGTGACGGGCATTCGCCAGCTCCTGCCAACCCTTTTCGCAGGCTGCGGCGATCTCAGCAGCGGGAATTTCGGTGAATTCCTTCGTCAGTGCATCCGTTACTGTTCCCAGATCTCTGAAGGACATGAACGGATTGCGGAAGGTGATCTCACCGCCGGCAATTTCCTCCACGTTATTCTTGATATTCTCGGAATAAGAAGTAACGATGGGGCAGTTGTAATGGTTGTTCGCATCTTCGAATTCATTGCGCTCATAGAACAGCGCAGGATAGAAGATAAACTTAATACCCTGACGGATCAGCCAGGTCACATGACCGTGCGCCAGCTTCGCCGGGTAACACTCGGATTCACTCGGGATGGACTCAATACCGAGCTCGTAGATCTTACGATTGGAGCTGGGAGAGAGCACCACGCGGTAGCCCAGTTCGGTGAAAAATGTGAACCAGAACGGATAGTCCTCGTACATATTCAGTACTCTGGGGATACCGACCACACCTCTGGGAGCCTTGTCGGCATCCAGGGATTCATAGGAGAATAATCTATGTAATTTATGTTCGTATAAGTTCGGTACATTATGGGCATTCTTCTGACCACCGATACCGCGTTCGCAACGATTGCCGGAGATGAACTGACGGCCGCCGGAGAATTTGTTGATGGTCAGACGACAGTTGTTGGTACAGCCCTTACATTTTGCCATACTGGTCTCGAACTGCAGGTCGCAGATCTTCTGATAATCCAGCATGGTGGTCACATAACCGTCCTCGTAATGCTCTCTGGCGATCAGCGCTGCACCGAAAGCACCCATGATACCGGCGATGTCGGGACGGATGGCCTGACAGTTTGCGATTTTCTCAAAGCTGCGCAGAACGGCATCGTTATAGAAGGTACCGCCCTGTACCACGATATTTTTACCAAGCTCAGAAGCATCAGAGACTTTGATCACCTTAAATAAAGCATTCTTGATAACGGAGTAGGCAAGTCCTGCGGAGATATCCGCTACGGAAGCACCTTCCTTCTGCGCCTGTTTTACCTTGGAGTTCATGAATACGGTACAACGGGTACCCAGGTCGATGGGATGCTCTGCAAACAGGGCCGCCTGTGCAAAATCCTGCACGGTGTAGTTCAGGGACTTCGCAAAGGTCTCGATAAAGGAACCGCAGCCGGAGGAACAGGCTTCGTTTAACTGTACGCTGTCTACGGTCTGATTTTTGATCTTGATGCACTTCATGTCCTGACCGCCGATGTCTAAGATACAGTCGACGCTGGGATCGAAAAATGCAGCTGCATAGTAATGTGCCACGGTCTCTACTTCGCCGTCATCTAACAGGAAAGCGGCCTTCATCAGCGCTTCACCGTACCCGGTGGAACAGGAGCGCACGATCTCCACACCCTCGGGCAGGAGAGAGTAGATCTCCTTCAGGGAACGGATCGCGGTCTTTAACGGACTTCCGTCGTTGCCGGAGTAGAAGGAGTATAACAGGGATCCGTCTTCTCCCACCAGCGCGATCTTCGTGGTGGTGGAACCGGCATCGATACCCAGGAAAGCCTTGCCCTGATAGGACTGCAGATCACCGGTGGTTACATGATGCTTACTGTGACGCTCTACGAACTCCTGATATGCAGCCTTGTCTGCGAAAAGGGGCTCCATGCGTTCCACTTCAAATTCCATCTTGATATCGGAGGACAGCTTTTTCACCATATCGGACAGGCTGATGCAGACATCTTCCTTTGCATTCAATGCGGAGCCGATGGCTGCGAACAGATGAGAGTTGTCCACATCGATGATGTGCTCGTCATCCAGATTTAAAGTACGGATGAAAGCGGTCTTTAACTCAGACAGGAAATGTAACGGTCCGCCTAAAAATGCTACATGACCGCGGATCGGCTTACCGCATGCCAGACCGGAGATGGTCTGGTTCACCACAGCCTGGAAAATAGAAGCAGACAGGTCTTCCTTGGTAGCACCTTCGTTGATCAGCGGCTGGATATCGGTCTTGGCAAATACACCACAGCGGGCGGCAATGGTGTAGAGAGATTTATAATCCTTCGCATATTCGTTTAAGCCCGAAGCGTCCGTCTGGAGCAGACTTGCCATCTGGTCGATAAAGGAACCGGTACCGCCGGCGCAGATGCCGTTCATACGCTGTTCCACATTACCGCCTTCGAAATAGATGATCTTCGCATCCTCACCGCCTAATTCAATGGCCACATCGGTCTTGGGTGCCAGCTCCTGCAGGGAGGTAGCCACAGCTACGACCTCCTGGGTAAAAGGTACCCCTAAGTGATTGGCTAAAGTCAGTCCGCCGGAGCCGGTGATCATGGGGTGCAGCTGTAATTCTCCCAGCTGATCATAGGCTTTCTTAAGGAGACCGGACAGAGTCTCCCGGATATTGGCAAAATGACGCTCATAATCAGAAAATAAAATATTGTGGTTCTCATCTAAAATCGCAATCTTGACAGTGGTAGAACCGATATCTATGCCGAGTGTTGCGTATTTTTCCTGTGAATTCATGTGATACATCCTTCCTGATAAAATGCTGTAACTATTCAGAAGGTCAATGATGAGTTACAGAATTACTTCTTAATATATGCGACTTTTCTTTCACAAAACTTTTTTCATTATACGACAAAAAAAACGATATTGCAACGAACAAAGACAAAACGCTGTCGTTAAAATTGTGTAAAGAAAAAATTAAATAAATAGTAATTCTATAAACTTTTGAACGTGCGGTTTACTTATTGTCCTGTGGATGTTACAATCTCGATAGAGAAAAAACGAATAGGTAATTAATAGAAACGGAGAAGCGACTTTATGAGCAAATTTGAGAAAAAATTCGGCAAATATACCATTCCGAACCTCACACTCGTACTGATCATGTGCTATGTGGCGGGATATATCATCCAACTGATGGGAGCTGTAGGCGGTACGAACCTGCTAGGCTTTTTGACACTGGATCCTTACCGGATCCTGCACGGACAGATCTGGAGACTGGTGACCTGGGTGATCGTGCCCCCTGACAGCCTCGACATTTTTACGATCATCATGTTGTTTTTCTATTACAGCCTGGGGTCTACACTGGAACGCACCTGGGGAACTTATCGTTATAATGTGTATATTTTCTCGGGAATCCTGTTTACAGTGATCGGCAGCTTCCTGTGTATGGGCGTGGTGTATCTGATGCATGGCATACTGCCTACGGAAAGTGCATCCGCATATTTTTACATGAGATCTTATGCATTCAGTACCTATTACATCAACCTGTCGATCTTCCTCGCTTTTGCGGCAACCTATCCGGATATGCAGGTGCTGCTGATGTTCGTGATCCCTGTGAAGGTAAAATGGATGGGAATTTTGGATGCAGTTTTAATGCTGTACTACGTGATCGTCGGCGATGTGTTCACCAGATTCGCGATCATAGCATCTTTACTTAATTTTGTGCTATACTTTTATCGTCTGCACAAAAGCCGCATTTCGCCGAAACAGATGCACCGCAGGGCGCAATTTGAGAGAAAAACAAACGAAGGCAGAGCTAAAGCTACGAGACATAAATGTGCGATCTGCGGCAGGACGGAAGAGGACGATCCGAGCCTGGAGTTCCGTTTCTGTTCTAAATGCAACGGCAACTACGAATATTGCCAGTATCATCTGTTTACCCATGAGCACGTGAAATAAAGATTTGTAATATCCGTTACGGCATGACTGCTCGCAGGCAATGCCGAGCGGATATTAGCAAATCGAACAGACATGAGCAAGAAGGACGATAGTCCGGATTGCGAATGGATGTACACTTTCGAGAGTGCGAAGCACGGAGAAAGTGTATTATTGCAAGAGGCAGATGCATGACTGCTCGCAGGCAGAGTGCGGAGCACGGAGAAAGTGTATTATTTAAAAGGAGAATTTTTATATGAACAAAGAAATATTATTTGCCCAGACCCTGGAGCAGGTCCGCAAGACCGCTAAGGAGCAGGGAAACTGCATCAGCGAAGAGCAGGTAAAGGATGCCTTCGCGGAGCTTGAATTAAGCGCAGAACAGCTGCAGATGGTATTTGACTATCTGTTGAAACATAAAATAGGTATCGGACAGCCCATGGATCCCGACGAGTTCCTGACGGATGAGGAAAAGGATTATTTACAGGAATATCTGGACGAGGTAGCGGAGCTCCCCACCTACACCGATGGGGAGAAGCTGGCATTTGCTATGTCTGCCATGGCAGGTGAGGCGGATGCGCAGCAGCACCTGATCGAGATTCATCTGGCAGATGTGGCGGAGATCGCGAAGCTTTACGCCGGACAGGGCGTTCTGTTAGAGGATCTGGTAGGCGAAGGCAATCTGGCACTGTCTTTTGGTGTTACCATGCTGGGAAGTCTTGAGAAACCGCAGGAAGTGGAAGGAATGCTGGGCAAGATGATCATGGATGCCATGGAAGAGTACATTGCGGAGCATGCCGAGAACTCTAAGATCGACAAGCGCGTGGAAGACAAGGTCAACAAGGTAGCAGACAAGGCAAGAGAACTGGCTGAGGAGCTGAACCGCAAGGTGACCATAGAGGAACTGATGGAGGAGACTGGCATGTCGCGCAAAATGATCGAGGATGCGGTGCGGATGAGCGGTTTCAAGATTGAGGATATCGACAACAATGCAAAAGACAGTTTATGAGAACTATAAATACAGCCTGCAGGACACGGCAAAGGTCTACATAGGTGCAAAATATACTTTTGCAGAGCTTTTAGAGCAGGATGATGTGGCGTTTAAATTCCGCCTGATCGTGGAACGCTATATTTTAGCGGAAAAGGAAGTGGATCCCGAGGATACGCTGGAAACCCATCTGTATTATTTGAAGCCGGACAGCTTTCTGGTCAAGATCTACGACCGGATCAAGGCAAGAGTGAAGATCAATATTATCGAGGAGAAAAAGGGAATCTTCGGCAGAGGGAAGAAACGGTATGTGACGAAGGAGTTGAACATCCGGGAACTGACCGCCATGACCCCGGAAGAAAAAGAGGCAAAGGGCGTCGTGATCCAGGAGATCTCCATGAGCAAGCTGGCACTGGCAGGCTTTTGATAGATTAAGCTCACCCATAGAAAGCATACGCGACTGCTTGCAGGCAGCGAAGGCTTTCTATGAGGGGAGCAAACGAACATGAGCAAGAAGGACGATAGTCCGAATTGCGAATGGGCGTTACGATTTCGGGAGCTCGAAGAGCGGAGAAATCGATTAAGCTAAAAAGTAGGAGACGTAAATAAATGAGAGTAGAAGATTTATCCACATACGAGATCATAGAGAAACGGGAGATCCCCGACATCAACAGCGTGACCTATCTGTGCCGTCATAAGAAGACCGGAGCAAGAGTGGCACTGGTATCCAATGACGATGAGAACAAAGTATTTTACATTGGTTTCCGTACCACCCCGAAGGATTCCACCGGCGTGGCACATATCCTGGAGCACTCCGTATTATGCGGCTCGAAGGAATTCCCGGTGAAGGATCCTTTTGTGGAACTGGTAAAAGGTTCTTTAAATACTTTTTTAAATGCCATGACCTATCCGGATAAGACCGTATACCCTGTGGCAAGCTGTAATGACAAGGATTTCCAGAACCTGATGCATGTCTATCTGGATGCCGTATTTTACCCGAATATTTATAAAAACGAATCCATTTTCCGGCAGGAAGGCTGGCATTATGAGCTCGAAGGTGACGAGGAAGAGCTGAAGGTCAACGGCGTGGTCTACAATGAGATGAAGGGAGCATTTTCTTCTCCGGATGATGTGCTGGAGAGGGAGATCATGAACTCTCTGTATCCGCATACCACCTATGGCTGTGAGTCCGGAGGTGATCCGGAGGTGATCCCGGAGCTGACGTACGAAGAGTTCCTGGATTTTCACCGGAAGTTCTATCATCCCTCCAACAGCTATATCTATCTCTATGGTAACATGGATATGGCACAGAAGCTGACCTTTATCGACGAACATTATCTGTCTGCTTACGATGCTCTTAAGGTGGACTCCGAAGTGACCGAGGAGCCGGCTTTCGACAAGCCCGGCCGTATTGTCAGAGACTGTCCCATCGGCGAGGGAGAGGACGAAGAAGAGAATACCTATCTGTCCCAGAACTTCTGCGTCGGTGACAGCCTGGATCCGAAGCTCTACATTGCTTTTCAGATCCTGGACTATGCGCTGTGCTCCGCACCGGGTGCACCATTAAAGCAGGCGCTGGTAGACCGTGGCATTGGCAAGGATGTCTACAGCATCTACGAGAACGGTATCCGTCAGCCATATTTCAGTGTCGTGGCGAAGGATACTTCCGTAGAAAAAGAACAGGAATTTTTACAGGTAACGGAAGAAGTACTCGAGAAGCTGGCAGCGGAAGGCTTCGACGAGAAGGCATTGCTTGCCGGTATCAATTACTACGAATTCAAATACAGAGAGGCAGATTTCGGTTCTTATCCCAAGGGATTGATGTATGGTTTACAGGTGCTGGACAGCTGGCTGTATGACGACAGACTGCCGTTCATTCATATCGAGGCGAACGATACCTTTGCCGAGCTTCGTAAGGAGGTTAAGGCCGGATATTTTGAGGGCCTGGTACAAAAATACCTGCTGGACAATACGCACCGCAGCGTGGTGATCCTGCAGCCGAAGCTTGGACTTTTAGAGGAACAGGAACAGAAACAGCGTGAGAAAATGGCACAGGTGAAAGCGGTCATGAGTCCGGAAGAACTGGAAGCTGTAAAAGAGACCTTCCGTAAACTGACCGAGTTCCAGGAGAGCGAGGATGCGAAGGAGGACCTGGAGAAGATTCCTCTATTGAAGCGGGAGGATATGAAAAAAGAGGCAAATCTCCCGGTGAACGAGGTACGGAGTATTGGTGATACCACACTTTTGTATCATGATCTGTTTACCAACGGTATTGGTTACTTACGTCTGATCTTCAGACTGGATCAGATCCCCGGAAAATATTTTCCGTATATCGGCATCTTAAAAGGCTGTCTTGGACTCCTCAATACAGAAAACTATACTTATGGAGATCTCTATAATGAGATGAACCTGGTCACCGGCGGCATGGCTGCGGTGAACAATGTGTACGGCAGATTGCAGGATACGGATGAATTTACGTTGACTCTGGAGCTGAAGACGAAGGTGTTCTATGACCGTATTGCGGATGCTATCGATCTGATGCGTGAGATCGTTATGACCAGTGATTTCACGGACACCAAGCGTCTCTATGAGATCCTGGCGGAGGGCAAGTCCCGCATGCAGGCACAGATGACCTCCGGCGGACACAGCGTGGCAGCCGGAAGAGCCATGTCCTACGGCAGTATTCCCGGAGCTGTCAGTGAGGAGATCTCCGGCATTCCGTTCTACCGCCTGATCACCGGGCTGGAAGCACATTTTGACGAGAAAAAAGAAGAACTGGTGGAGATCTTACAGACGTTATTAAAGATGATCTTCCGTCCGGAGAATCTCATGGTGGATTTCGTCGGTGAAGAGAAGGCAGTGGGACTTTTGGATGCCCCGGTGGAAGCCTTCAAGGCTGCACTCTATACCGGATCCGTGGAAAAAGCACATTATATTCCGGAGGTCTCCCGGAAGAACGAAGGCTTCTTAACCTCCGGTCAGGTCAATTATGTATGTCGTGCCGGTAATTTCCGCAAGAGCGGACTGAAATATACCGGAGCCCTAAGAGTGCTGAAGGTCATGCTTGGTTATGAATATCTGTGGGTCAATGTCCGTGTAAAAGGCGGTGCCTATGGCTGTATGTGCAGCTTCGGCAGATCCGGTGACAGCTATTTTGTCTCATACAGAGATCCCAACCTCGGCAAGACGATTGATGTATATGAGAAGGCAGCGGATGCCATTGCGGAATTTACCGCGGATGAGCGTACCATGACCCAGTATATCATCGGTGCTGTCAGCGATCTGGATGTGCCTATGAATCCGGCAGCGAAGGGACTGTATTCTCTGAGTGCCTATATGACGGGACTGGACGATGCAGCATTACAGAGAGAACGTGACGAGTTGCTGTCTGCTACCGTAGAGGATATCCGGGCACTGTCCGCGCATATCCGTGCATTTATGCAGGAGGATCTGCTCTGTGTCGTAGGCACGGCTTCTAAGATAAAGGAAGAACAGGAGAGATTCCTGAAGGTGGAAAATCTTTTTTAAAACGGCAAAAGGAAAGCTGCGATTTTGCAAAAGTGGTTCTGAATCGTAAAAAGATCAAATAAATAAAGAACTTTTGTGATATTATTTCGTTTATAGAGGTGAACAATAAAAAGTCAACAGCAGGCGGATCCGACAGGCTGTCAGGATGCCGTCCGCAGAACGGAGAGGGTTATGAAAAAACGAAATTTTGAAACAAAGATCATTATAGGGTTGCTCACTGCCGGCATGATATTATCGCTGACCGCCTGCGGCAGCTCATCGAAGGGCAGTTACGGAATCAGTGATCTCATGGATGCGGATTATGCTGTTGCTTCCAATGAGGCAGCTGCACCGGAGGCGTCCGCTTATGAAGATGGATTTGGCATGACAGAAGGGTACGATTCCGCAGGAAATGCTCAGGACACAAGTACTACAGTGCCTGAGGAGACTGCAGCCACAGCAGACCGGAAACTGATCAAGACCGTGAATATGGATGTCGAGACCAGGGAGTATGATAAGCTGTTAAGCGCGGTAGAGAATAAAGTAACAGAGCTCGGCGGCTATATCGAAAGTCTGGATGCCTATAACGGCAGTACATATTATAGTTATCGTTCTACAAGGAATGCCAATCTGACCATCCGCATCCCGAAGGACAGACTGGAGGAGTTCCAAAATACGGTCTCAGAGCTGGGCAATGTGACCAGTCGTTCGGAGAATGTGCAGGATGTGACGCTGACCTATGTGGATCTGCAAAGTCACCGGGATGCCCTGCGGACGGAGCAGGAGAGATTATTACAGCTTCTGGAGCAGGCAGAGAGTGTGGAAGATATTATTACCATCGAACAGCGTCTGTCTGATGTCAGATACCAGTTGGAAAGCATGGAATCCCAGCTTCGCAGCTATGATAACCGGGTTGACTACAGTACCGTATACCTTTATATTGATGAAGTAGAGGTCTATACCCCTGTGGAAGAAGAGACCGTCTGGGAGCGTATTTCCATCGGATTTGTAGACAGTCTGAAAAATATCGGCGAGGGTTTGAAGGAAGCAGCGATCTGGTTCGTGATCCATATTCCTTATCTGGTGATCTGGGCGATCGTGATCGCAGTGATCGTACTAATTTTAAAGAAGATCAAAAAGCGCACCAAACGGATCCGTAAGGAGGAACAGAAAAAAATCGCCGAAGCGGAAGCAAAAATGCAGAAAACTCTGCAAAGTACAGAGGTAACAGAAAACAAGAAAGAACAGGAGAAATAGAAAATGAACGAAAATCCGGCATATAAATCCGGCTTTGCCACACTGATCGGACGTCCCAATGTAGGTAAGTCCACTCTGATGAACCGACTGATCGGACAGAAGATCGCCATCACATCCAACAAACCGCAGACTACCCGTAACCGTATCCAGACGGTTCTGACGCTGGACGAGGGACAGATCGTATTCTTGGATACCCCCGGCATTCACAAGGCGAAAAACAAACTGGGCGATTACATGGTGAATGTGGCGGAGCATACCTTAAATGATGTGGATGTGATCCTGTGGCTGGTGGAGCCCACAAATTTCATCGGTGCCGGAGAACGTCATATCATCGAACAGCTGAAGAAGACCAAGACCCCTGTGATCCTTGTGATCAACAAGACGGACACCGTGAAAAAGGATGATATCCTGGCATTCATTGACACCTACCGCAAGGAACTGGATTTTCAGGAAATTGTTCCGGTATCCGCCTTAAAGGGTGACAACACAGACGTACTGATCCAGTGCATTTTGAAATACCTGCCCTACGGTCCTGCCTTTTATGATGAAGATACCATCACCGACCAGCCCATGCGCCAGATCGTGGCGGAGCTGATCCGGGAAAAGGCACTGCGGCTTTTATCCGAAGAGATCCCTCACGGCATTGCCGTGACGGTGGAGAGCATGAAAGAGAGAGGCAGGATCTGCGATATCGAAGCTACCATTATCTGCGAGAGAGATTCCCACAAGGGTATCATTATCGGCAAGGGTGGCCAGATGTTGAAAAAGATCGGTTCCCAGGCCCGCCCGGAGATCGAAGATATGCTGGAAATGAAAGTCAATTTACAGCTTTGGGTGAAGGTGAAGAAGGACTGGAGAGACAGCGATATCCTGCTCAAAAACTTCGGATATAATCCGAAAGACATCGAGATGGGCGAATAGAAAAGTAAAATTTGCAGACCCTATTTTTACAGAGGATGATACACAGATAAACTGATAAGAAGAGGGGGATGCGTAAGATGCAGTTTACAAATGACTGGCAGCGTTTTGAACATACCGGCAGAGTGGAGGATTATCTGAACTATCTGCATAGTGCGCAGAAGGTTAGAGATTCTCACACACTGCGGGATGTAGGTTATGCAGACTGCAGGGTAACGGGAGAGACAGACACCGTTGCCGGGGAGGATGGATCATGCAGGAATCCCTGTATGTAACGGGAATTGTATTAAAACAGTCGCCGTTTGGCGAATATGACAGGCTGGTATGCCTGCTGACCAGGGAAAAAGGGAAGAT
>ERZ1034710.535-NODE-535-length-11062-cov-6.865631_pt1 | contig 11062 bp, 12 predicted proteins | sample MGYA00520597_ERZ1034710 | MGnify/ENA primary metagenome ERZ1034710 (study PRJEB33766, sample SAMN09781714) | gut metagenome | biome: gut microbiome | host: Homo sapiens | place: Madagascar | study: EMG produced TPA metagenomics assembly of the PRJNA485056 data set... | reverse complement strand
CTTAAGAGTTTTTCCGCGTTATTATTGTTATAAATATTTTGAGAATAGTTTTTATTTGGTATAATAAAAGAAAAACAAAGGATTACCATGATTATTAAATTAACACAAGCTCACATAATAGGTGCATTTATTTCATACCTGATAGGTGTGTTTATTGTACCATTCGTAATTGAATTTTCTCAAAAAGAAGGTTTGGTAGATTTGCCAAACGCAAGAAAAATTCACAAAGTACCAATATCAAGACTTGGTGGAATTGCTATTTGGACAAGTGCAATGCTAACATTTTTGTTCTTAGTTTTATTGAGCTATTATCCTTACGGCAGTTTGCTTTCAGGAATCTTGCTCGGCGGTTCTTTGATGTTTTTGTTGGGACTTGTGGATGATGTTTATAACCTTGATGCAAAATTTAAGCTTGTTATACAACTATCAATCGCAACGATTGTTTACCTTTTAGGAGTGCAAATTGATACAATATTTAATCCGTTTGGCGGTGTTATCCATTTAAGCGTATTTTCTTATCCTATAACTCTTTTGTGGATTGTTGGGATTTCCAATGCCGTAAACTTCATCGACGGTGTAGACGGTTTAGCAGGCTCTGTAATAACGGTTAGTTCAATAACTTTAGCACTTATTGCAGTTGCAATTACACCTGCTCAGCCAATTACAGCTTTAATTGCGTTCATTCTTGCTGGCTCAATGCTTGCATTCTTAACCTTCAACTTTAACCCTGCAAAAATTTTCATGGGCGATTCAGGTGCGTTATTTTCAGGCTTCTTGCTTGCAACACTTTCAATTGCAGGAGTTATGAAAGGTGCGGCTTTAGCGGTATTGTTACCGTTCTTAGTTTTAGCCGTGCCAATCATGGATATTACTTATTCAAGCTTAAGAAGAATTATGAAGGGTAAGTCTCCATTTGTGGCTGACGCAGAACACATTCACCATAAGTTACTTAAAGCAGGTTTTTCTCAAAAGAAAACAGTTGCAATTTTAACGTCTATTGCCATTGTTGGTGGTGCCGTTGCAACGTACTTTACTGGAACTTTAAAAAACTATTTTATATATATTGCAATTCTAATTTTGATTATGATTGCATTAAGCGTTGTTAGCGTAATGACAAAACCACAACCGATTGAACCTCATGAAGAACATTCAGAACAACAATAGCTTACAGTCCGCCCTGAAGTTTTGAAAGCGGTTCTTTGTTTTCAGGCGGTAAATAAAGCTGGTTAGGATTATGTATATTAAATTTCATGCCGGGTACTGGTGGAAATTCTTGACGCATACCAATAACACTCTTATACCAATTCAAAGATTCACCTTTTGATATTAATTTAATGTTACCTTGACATTGTGCTTCGTCACTACGGCGTTGTGCAATTTGCAAAAGACGTGTTCCAATATCTTTATAATACTCCAAACCTTGTTTATAATATGGAGTATTTGGATTTGAAAAATTTCTCAATTCGTCAACAAAAACATGACTTGGATCAGTCCTTTCCCAAGGTTCTTGTTTATATTTTCTAATTGAAATATCAATTGTGCCTATAATGTCACCAACATCATTTTTTATTGTGTAATTTTCAACTGCATTTTCTTTAAACTTTTTAAAAACATTCAGGGTTGCACCTTCACGACCTTTTCTAACAGCAACTTTTCCAATATAGCCTTCTAAACAACTGCCAATATTGGTATGTGTAAGCGCATGCGGAATATTTTGTTTAAAATTTACATGATTTGTCTTTTCAAAAGATTTTGTCGGTTGAATCTGTGAAAAATTTGTTGGGTAATAATTTATAATCATACCTTATTAAAAACTCATAAAAAAATTTTTTGCTAGTAAAAAAGAAAGCAGAAATGCAATGCATTTCCGCCACATTTATTAATTTCCCATTTTTCCCTTTTTCTTTTTATGAATTTTCATCGTCACTCAAATAACGATAATCTAACATACTTCCTTCATATTCAGTCAAATCATCACCATAGAATAATGACATGTTGTTAATAACTTTGTTTGTATCAGCAACTTTTTGTTTCTGAATATCTGAATTAACACCATAAGCATTGATTTCTTGATTTGTAACTTTGCCATCGTGGTTTGTATCAATGTCATCAAAATGGCTCAATACAGTTTCTTGCAAAGATGTGCTCATGCCGGAAGATGCTCCCAAAGACATTATTTGCTCTCTTGTTAAACCTTGAGTTGCAATATTGTTCATCAGAGTTTGAATTTCGTCTGCTGAAATTTGACCATCACCGTTTTTATCAACACCGTTGAAATTAGAACTTAAATACGATGCAAATGTTGAACCGTATGATGTATTTGTAACATTTGTATTTGTTAACGCTTTATTAATATTCTCTAAAGTTAATCCATCCGTATACTGACTTGATAATAGAGAAAAAGAATTTGTTAAACCTGAGTTTATTCCTGAAAATAAAGAAGAACCGTCTAGTCGTTTACCCATAATACATCTCCTTGTGTTTAGTTGTGATTATTCTTATTCTAGTTTAATGTTTTTTGCAAAAAAGTCAATCATTCAAAAAAAGTAAAAAAGCCAAGAATTTAATCTTGGCTTTTTGTATTTTATAAACTTTTAGAAATTTAAGCTTGGTGTTCGTTAATATATCTTTGTGCAATTTTTGCGGCTTTTTGTAAGCTTTCGTTCCAGTCTGAACATCCTTCAAACATTGTTACAAGATTTTTAGCAGTTTTTAATTTCGTTTCTGGAGCAGTCGCTTGCATAAAACGATTTACTGCAGTTTTAACAGCAGCTTTTGAATATTTTTCATTCTTTTTTGCAAGTCCGTCCTTGCCTAATAAATTTTCGTATTTTTCATCTGATAATCTTGATAGTTTATTACCGTCAGCATTATCTAAGTCCTGATTATCAACTTCTTCTTGCAACTTTGCTTTTTCTGCTTTTAAATCATCTATTTCACCCTTAATTTCATTTTCAATTTTTGTTCTAAGAGCATCTTTTGCAGCATCTAATTCAGCTTTAGCTTTGTCTTCAGCCGTTTTTAACTCACCTTTTTGGTTTTCACATTCTTCATATTTTTTTATTAATGCTCCATCGCCGTCTTTCATTTCATTTTTTGCTTCTCTGTCCTTTGCAGCTTTATAAGCTTTTTCATTATCTTTTAGATAACTTTCATTTGTTTCTACAGCTTTTGAAGCCTTATCAAAATCTTTTTGTTTATCTTTGAGGTCAGAATCAGTTTTGCTTCTTGTTTCAACTTCATCATTAATATCAGTATTTTCTAATTCTTTTATTTGCTTATCAATTTGTTCAATTCTACTTGCATTATTTGAATATTGAGTTTTTTCAGCTTGTTTTTCTGCTCGACTTGACGAAACAGCTTGGCTAAGAACACCAAAAACGCTGTTTGCTACAGCATAACCTGCCATAGCGTCATAATTTACGTTATAACCGATTGTACCTAATGAACCCCAGCTATTTGTGCCAACACCAAAAGATGAAAGCCCTTGTTGAAGCATGCCCATCCAGCCGTTATTCATAGTAGTATTAAAGCCGTAGCCCATAGTTTCTATCTTCCTATCTTAGTCTTACGTATATATAAAGTATTTATTTTATATCTAATTTCAAGCCTTTAAATATTCGTTACAATTCTTAATAATCCGACAGAAAGGTTTATATTATAATTAATATAGTAGGGGATAGGCTTTTAATGACGAAAATTTGTGTAATAGGAACGGGATATGTTGGATTAGTTGCAGGCGCATGTCTTGCAGATATGGGGAACTCTGTAATATGTGTAGACAATAATGCGAAGAAATTAGAACTGCTACAACAAGGTATAGTGCCTATTTATGAACCGGGTTTAGAAGAGCTTATTAAGTCTAATATTGCAGAAAATCGTTTGTCTTTTTCTCTTGATATAAAAACGGCTGTAGAGAAATCGCTGGTTTGTTTTATTGCAGTCGGCACTCCACAGCAAGAAGACGGTTCAGCGGATTTGGAACAAGTTTTCAATGTTGCGGAAACTATTGCAGAAGCTATGAATGATTACAAGGTTATTGTAAATAAATCCACCGTTCCTGTAGGGACAGCCGAAAAAGTTACAGAATTGATTAAAAATAAAACAACACACTCTTTTGATGTTGTTTCAAATCCTGAATTCTTGAAACAAGGTAACGCCGTTGATGACTTTCTTTATCCTGACAGAGTTATTATAGGTTCAAATTGTGATAAAGCGACTTCTATTATGCAAGAAATTTACGCTCCATTTTTCAGAACAGGAAACCGCATTATCGTAATGGATGTAAAATCTGCCGAAATGACTAAGTATGCGGCAAATTCGTTTCTTGCGACAAAAATTTCGTTTATGAATGAAATTGCAAATCTATGTGAAAAAGTCGGAGCTGATTCTGAAATGGTTAGAATAGGTATGACGACTGATAGTCGCATAGGTCCGAAATTTTTATTCCCGGGTTTAGGTTATGGCGGAAGTTGTTTCCCCAAAGATGTCCATGCGCTTATTAAATTTGGAGAAGAAAATGCTTGTAATATGTCAATTATTCAAGCAACAGATGAAGTTAATAAACGTCAAAGAGAGTTATTCATAAAAAAAATTACAGATAAATACGGAACAAATCTCGATGGAAAAACTTTTTGCATTTGGGGGCTTGCATTTAAGCCTAGAACAAATGACATGCGAGAAGCTCCTGCTATAACTGTGATTAATCAGTTGCTCGAATATGGCGCAAAAATAAGAGCGTACGACCCAAAAGCAATGGAATCAGCAAAACTTATTTTTGGTAACAGAATTTTTTACGCTAAGAACGCTTATGATGCACTTGATAACGCAGACTGCTTACTGCTTCTGACAGAATGGAACGAATTTAGACGACCTGATTTTGATAAAATCAAATCATTATTGAAGAAACCTGTTATATTTGACGGCAGAAACCAATATAACGCCAAAAGATTAAATGAAAAAGGATTTGAATACCACCAAATCGGTTGCAAATCATTAATTTAAGGACAAACAGATGAAAAAATTTTTTATTATTTTTGCAATTTTATTACTTAATCTTTCTTCTTTTGCATTTGCAGATGAAAATTATTCGATAAAAGAACTTGCCAAAATGGGAATTGTGGCAAATTCACCGATTTCCAAAACCGAATTAGAAACGGCTAAAAAAATAATGCTTAATGTACAAGCAAAAACCGCAGACGGAATTAAAAACGGTAAAGGTCCTTTTTACGCCGAAATATATGATAAAAACGGAAATTTTGTTGTAGCATCTTCTAATAGTGTAGTCGAAGATAAATGTTGCCTATTTCATGCAGAAGTTAATACTATAAAAAAGGCACATGACAAATTTAAAGAATACAGCTTAGCACCGGAAGATTTAACGATTTATGTAAACGCCGAACCTTGTATTATGTGCGCAGGCGCAATTATGTGGTCAGGCATTAAAACGGTTTATTTTGGCGTGCCATCAAGTGAAGTTGAAAAAATTACGGGTTTTGATGAAGGATATAAACCAAATTGGATAAAAGAATTCAAAAAACGCGGTATAACAGTTTACGGAAATATTGAACCTAAAGCAGGGGATAAAGTTCTTCAAGAATATGTTAACAGCGGAAAAGAAATTTACAAGCCAAGAGGTTAATTTCCTACAGACACCTTGATTTCCGAACGCGCTTTTGCCAACAGATTTTTTAGTTTTGAAGTAATTATTTTATCCTTTGCCTTGTAACTGCAAAATTGACGAAGCGCAAATGTGTTTAGTATTCGTGAGAAATTTTTTATAGGATTTTGTCTTACCAAATACTTAATCTCACTGCTCATTGCATCATATTCTCCTTTTAGAGAATATCGGAGTTTTTGTAATATTTCTATTGCAACATTATCAGGAAGTTTGTTTAAAATACTTTCAACTTTTTGTGTAAAATGTTTTTTATTAAAACTGCTACTAAAATCTTTTAAAACAACTTCTCTAAGTTTCTCCACATCATCATCACTATTCGGATTATTTACGAGTTCTTTCGCCCTTATACATGCTGATTTAGGTTGAAAAAGATATTCAAAAAAGTGACGGGCTTCATGCACTGCTGTAGTATCATTATAAATTGTTTTCTTATCTTTTGAAGATATCGGTAAGCCTATTTTGTAACCGATACGTTTATATACAAACCACCGTTGGAATGAGGTAGTACAGAAACATTGACGCCCGTAAACCCCAAAGAAGAAAAACTTTTTTCCGGCAAAATTTCATAATTAATTTTATAAGGTTCTAATCCTTTATCAATTGAACTCCTAAAAGTATCAACAGAACACTCATCGTTTTGCAAGAAATTGTCTAAAAACTTCCCCCAATACTTCCAAGCATTGGCATTACGCTCTTTTACATTACCTTTTATTAAATTAAAAGGTAACAACGTATTTTTAGCACAACAATTTTGAGTTTTTAACATCATAATTTTTACAAAACTCAAAAATATATTTTTTGCTATCTGTAAAAATATTATTCAAAATATTCTCTTACGATTTTTTCAATCTGTACAGAAGCAGTTCCATTACCATAAGGATTTTGAGCCTTTAGACGTGTCAATTTTTTTGTAGAAGATAGAATTTTTTCGGCTTCTTCTAAAATCTTATCGTAATCCGCTCCGACAAGTTTTGAAACACCTGCTTCAACGCCTTCTTTACGTTCCGTTTCATAACGCATAACAAGAGTCGGACAAGCAAAAGATGGTGCTTCTTCTTGAATTCCGCCGGAATCAGTCAAGATTAGTTTTGCATGTTTCATTAAATATACTAAATACGGATAATCCAAAGGCGTTAATAAATGAATATTTTCAAAATGTTCCAATCTTTCGTGAATCTTATTCTTAACATTAGGATTTGGGTGAACCGGAATTACAAATGTATGATCTGCATACTTTTTAGCCAAATAACTAATCGCTTCAATAATTCTATCTATTCTTTCACCGTGGTTTTCACGTCTGTGAGCAGTAATTAGAACTAATTTATCATCAATAGGAATTCCTTTTTCCTGATAGAATTTTTCGGAATTCTCAATAACTTCTTTTGACAAGCAGAAAAGCGCATCAATTACGGTATTTCCGACAACATGAATTTTATCTTCTGCAATATCTTCTTTTAATAAAGCCTTTTTATTAACTTCAGTCGGCGCAAAATGTAAAGTCGCAACGCGAGAAGTCATTTGACGCATAACTTCTTCCGGGAACGGTTCATAAATATCATAAGAACGAAGTCCTGCTTCTACGTGGAACACAGGTTTTTTGTGATAAAAGCTTGTCAAGGCTCCACATAAAACAGTCATTGTATCACCCTGAACAATTGTTGCATCTATTTCATGTTCACAAAATACTTTATCCAAAGAGGTTAGAATTCTGGCTTGTACAGAAGATAAAGACTGATTTTCTCTCATACAATCAAGATTAATATCAGCCTTCAAACCAAAATATTCTAAAGTCTGATTCGACAATTGTTTTTGTTGTTCAGTATTACAAATAATTACGTTATAATCTTGCGGATACTTTTTCATTTCTAGTATTACAGGTGCAAGTTTAATAATTTCCGGACGTGTTCCAAATATAAAGATAATGTTTTTCATAACAAATATTATACTACAAAATTACACAGGCATGGAATTAGTTTACATCGCAAGATTTATTACAGCCCCGGAATCCATTTCCTTTACTATAGAATATAATTTTTGTTCATTCTTAGGCGATGATATCAAATAGGCTTCTTGGCTCCAGGGTAAAAATATCGCACCAAAGCCGTTTTCATAAAAATAAGCCTTATTTCTGATTTGTTTTGCCAAATTAACCTTATCATTCATAGTGTTGTTGCAAACGAATGTTTTATGTCCCAAACAATCATACCCATATTTTTCTAAACTTTTTGCAATATCGCGGGTTTTATAATAGTCATTAGATGAAAGTTTAATTCCATTAAAATTAGTATTATTTATAGGTCTTATTTGCATTTACACACATCTCCATTTTTAGTTGATATTCTATAATATTTTTCCCCAATTCGCAAGCATAATGATAATGAAACTCTTTACTTTTATTCATATTTGTAGTAATTTCTAGGGTATAAATCAATATAAAATATTATATAGAATAGGGAGTAAACGAGACGAAAAGAGAGTCCTAAAAGCACTTTATATTCGATGAATTTATTCCAAATATTAGAAAAGGAGAACTCACATGAGTGAAAGAAAATTAGTTGGAACAGGTGAAATGTTCAGAAAAGCATTAGCTGGCGGTTATGCTATTGGTGCTTACAACGTTAACAACATGGAAATTTTACAAGGTATTGCAGAAGCTGCTGAAGAAACAAGATCACCAATCATTCTTCAAGTTTCAGCTGGTGCTAGAAAATATGCTAACCAAACTTACCTTATCAAATTAGTAGAAGCAGCTTTAGCTACAACTACAGTGCCTATAGCTCTTCACCTTGACCACGGTGCTGATTTTGAAATTTGTAAAGCTTGTATCGATGGTGGTTTCTCATCTGTTATGATTGACGGTTCAAGATTCCCATTCGAAGAAAACGTAGCTTTAACTAAGAAAGTTGTTGAATACGCTCACGAAAGAGGAGTTTCAGTTGAAGCTGAACTTGGTAAATTAGCTGGTGTTGAAGATGACGTTAACGTTGATGCTAAAGATGCTAAATACACTAACGTTAAAGAAGCTGTTGAATTCGTTAAACAAACTGGTTGTGATTCTCTTGCAATCGCTATCGGTACTTCTCACGGTGCTTACAAATTCAAAGGTGAAGCTAAATTAGACTTTGATAGATTAAAAGAAATTAAAGATGCATTGAAAGAAGCTGGTTTCGGTGATTACCCAATCGTTCTTCACGGTTCTTCTTCAGTTCCTGCTGAATTCGTTGCTAAATGTAACAAATACGGTGGTAACTTACCTGACGCTCAAGGTGTTCCAGAAGATATGCTTAACTACGCTTCTAAACACGGTGTAGCTAAAATCAACATCGATACTGACTTGAGATTGGCTATGACTTCTACTATCAGAGAATTCTTCATTGAACATCCTGAAAAATTCGACCCACGTGAATACATGGGACCTGGTAGAACTGCAGTTAAAGAAATGGTTATGCACAAAATGCGTGACGTTCTTGGAACAGCTGGTCACGCTGACGACTAGGTGCTACGCACGTAGACATTTGGTCGGTTGACAATAGTCAAGACTACTGGTTGGTTTTATAGCTACAGGTCAACCTCAAATGTGGGACTACAAGTGGGGCGTAAAGTTCGGAGCTACACACGTAGACATTTGGTCGGTTGACAATAGTTAAGACTACTGGTTGGTTTTGTAGCTACAAGTCAACCTCAAAAGTGGGACTACAAGTAGAATGTATTGAGAGTGCGGATGTCTTTAACATCCGCACTCTCTTTTTGTATAAGGATAAGAAGCGTGAGTATTTTTGTTATTGAAAAATTTTACCACCCTCATCAGGCTGCTTATGTTAATTTAACGTTTTCTACCGCTTCTCCCTTGAGGGGAGAAGCTGAGCTGAGCTCTGATGAGGGTGAGATAAAATATAACGCATTATTTCAATTGTAAACTTTTTGTAACAAAAACTTAATAAAAGTCAATTTCTAAGCTTCAGATGTTTTATACTTTTAGAAAGAAGTGTTATGAATATACAGCCGATACAATATAATAGCGTTTCCATGCAAGGGAAAAAGGACGGTTCTTGGAGCCGTCTAAAGCGTCGTGTCGCTCAAAAGATAATCGACACGCTACCTTCCCATACTCAAAAAGAATCAGCAAGAAAACGTGAAGAATGGAATAAATTCGACAACTGGATTTCCAAACCGGCTCAAAACAGGGCTATAATGGGTTTGACTGCTATTATCACTCAACCGGCAATTGATTATCATAACCATAAGGTTGATGAAGAAACTCGTCGAGTTTCCAGAAATAGAACGATCGCAAAGATTATAGCCGGAACTTGTGTTGGGATTTTGGTAAGAGGTTCTGCTTACGAAGCTGTTGCTTCAATGACAAATGTAGAATGTAAGTCAAAATTAAGCAAAAAGTTATTGCCCAAAAAATTTCTAGGTGAAATTGCAAAAAACGAAAAATTCTTAAAAAATCATAGATGTGCATTATCTAATTGGTTAGCAATTACAGCAATGTGTGTGACAAACTTCGTTTTGGATGCACCGCTAACAGTATTTTTAACAAATAGATTGAATTCCAAAAAGGAGGATAAGCATGAATAGTTCTCCTTTTGAAAAAGGACTTGAATGGGTCTATAATAAGTTCAAAAAGAACACTGCAACAACTCTTGTTGTAACCGGTACAATCGGTTGGGCGTTGTCTTCTCTTGCTCAAATCGGTGCGGTTATTATAAACCCAAAAATTCCAAAAGAACAAAAAAGCTTTCTTGTGCCACAAGAATTTTTGGATGCCGTTGTAAATATCGGTATGTTCTTTTTGTTAACTCAATCTACTAAGAAAATTCTTTCTAAGTTGGCATCTACAGGTAAGATTACGACAACTAGTGTTCGTGAATTTCTTAATAAAAATAAGGTTTATGGTGATCAAGTAGGTAAATTATCTCTTGATTTAGATGAAGTTCTTAAAAAAGAAAATAAATTTCCTAAAGAATCTTATTATTCATACAAAAATCTCGTAACAACTGTTGGCACAGTTGGCGCAGGTGTTTTGTCTTCCAATATAATTACTCCTGTTCTTAGAAATTCAATGGCATCAAATATTCAGAAAAAATATTTGAATAATCGTCCACAAAATTCTAACGGAATGAAAATTTAATTGAATTCATGCAATTTTTTTGCTTAAATAAATGTGCAAGTCATATTGTGTATGGCAATATTTGAGGTAATTAATGAAAGTTTTATTATTAAATGGAAGCGCACACCTTAACGGCTGTACATTTACAGCTTTGAGTGAAGTTGCAAAAACACTTAACGAACAAGGTGTAGAAACAGAGATTTTTCAGCTCGGAAATCCTGAATTAAAAGATTGTAGCGGTTGCGGAGCTTGCAAAAAATTAGGCAAAT
>ERZ1034710.534-NODE-534-length-11076-cov-12.603666_pt1 | contig 11076 bp, 6 predicted proteins | sample MGYA00520597_ERZ1034710 | MGnify/ENA primary metagenome ERZ1034710 (study PRJEB33766, sample SAMN09781714) | gut metagenome | biome: gut microbiome | host: Homo sapiens | place: Madagascar | study: EMG produced TPA metagenomics assembly of the PRJNA485056 data set... | reverse complement strand
CTATACCCAGGGCGTTGCCCTGGGCTAGGAGCTTCTGCCCTTTCAGGGCGTGTGGAGCTTAGGAGCTTATAGACTTTCAGCCCGTTTCAACCGTACAGCTCGAAAGAAATTCATCAAAATACAATATTTCTAAAGCGAAGGTGTGCAACTTACACCCTCGCTTTTTATTTTCTATATATCAGGCACTTATATCATATTCGCAATTTTTGTGCTCCCACACATTTCGCACGGCAATGCAAACGTTTGCATTTTGTTTTACGTGATTTTCATCACTTTTTTGTAGCTCCTTTGAGAAAATCATCATATATTTGCAACCGAAAAGGAAACCCGGTGACATTCATTTTGTCACAAGGGTAAGCCTGTGGTTATAAGTGGTTATAAGTAAATGACAATAAAGAATAGGACAGCTAACAGTATCTTTAAGAAAGAAAATAACAGAGTAAAAATATGATGATGACGCAGAGTATGTTCAAACGAACACCGATGTTGTTACTGCTGATTCTCTCATCAGTAATAACCCGAGCGCAAGAGGTAGCACTGAAGACCAACCTGCTTGGTTTGGCAACTACTTCGCTCAATGCTGGTCTAGAAATAGGCACGGGCAGGAAGAGCACTTTTCAGCTTTTCGGAGCCCTGAATCCCTGGAAGTTCTCAGGCGACAAGAAATTGCGCTACTGGAACGTAATGCCAGAGTACCGCTGGTACACCTGCCAGAAATTTGGAGGCCACTTCTTCGGCATCCATGCCCTAGGAGGTGAATACAACATCAAAAATGTGGACCTGCCTTTCGGCATCTTGCCAAAGACAGAGAAAGGAAGACATTACGAAGGCTGGTATGTCGGTGGTGGTCTCACCTACGGATACCAATGGCTGCTGTCTGAGCACCTCAATCTCGAAGGATCCATCGGATTAGGATACATCTACAGCCCATACAAGCTCTACGGAAGATGTGACAAATGTCTTGACAAGGACCACCGCAACTATGTAGGTCCAACTAAAGCCGCCCTTTCCCTGATATACGCATTCTAGGAACGATATCACCGAGATAGCGAAAAACAAAATCAAACCCTCTTTTACAAGATGAAGAATATGAAGAAAATGAAGCTTTATGCGGTCATTTCGCCCCTTTGCATTCTGTTTGCACAGAGCGCACTGACTGTCCAAGCCCAGAAGATAGATGATTCGCAGCTACGGTTGGCTGGAGGCAAGATTCTGATAGACAGCGTCTTGACACAGAAGAAGAGCGACAGTCTCAAGGTTGCTTTCCGCCTTCATCTCGATAGTCTGCAGCTCAAATCAGAGCAACAGCTGGTTTTCACTCCGCTTATTGCCGGAGAAGATACCATCGCCCTGAATCCCATTATCATCAATGGCAAAAACCAGAACATCAGATACCTGCGCAAAAGCAGCAAACTGAAGAACAGCCAGGCAGTGGTAGTGAGACGCAGAAATGATACTGAGCAGCAGGTGCTCTTCTCCCAGACCCTTCCCTACCAAAAGTGGATGAAGGCTTTCAACCTCTCCATGACGGAAGACCTCTGCGGATGCGGAAACCTGATGGATCAGGATACCACCCAGATGGCGGTCATCAACCCAATACCCAAGATTGGTCGCGACCATTACGTGAAGCCAAAGGCTGAAGCCATCAAGGTGAGAGCCGAAAAGGGTGAAGCTTACCTGAGCTTCAAGCTCAACAAGAGCGATATCCTTGCCGACTTCCGTGAGAATGCCACAGAGCTGAGAAAGATTACATCCACCATCGACCTCGTAAAGAACGACAAGGATGTGAGCATCACCAATATCGATATTCATGGCTATGCGTCGCCGGACGGTCCTTACGACAACAATGTGCGACTCGCCAACAACCGTGCGGCTGCCCTGCGCAATTATGTATGCAATCTCTACACTATCGATAAAAAGCTCTTCACCTATCACGCCACCCCGGAAGACTGGGATGGATTCAAGAAGAAGGTGGAAGCAAGCGACTTAGCCGATAAGTCTGCCATCCTTGCCGTTGCCAACTCATCCTTGGCACCCGATGCAAAGGACCAGAAAATCAAGAAGCTTTATCCGGCTAGCTATCGCTACATCATGAGTGAGATTTATCCTCGTTTGCGCCACAGCGACTATACGGTAACCTATACCGTTCGTCCTTTCGACATTGAGGAGGCAAAGGTAATCCTGAAGACCAAGCCTCAGCAGTTGTCATTACAGGAGATGTATCTGGTGGCACAGACCTATGAGCCTGGTTCTCCAGAGTTCAACGAGGTATTTGATATTGCCGTCCGTCTCTTCCCTGATGATGAGACAGCCAATCTCAATGCCGCCTGCACAGATTTGCAGAAGGGCGACCTCGTAACAGCCGAGAAACATCTTGCCAAGGCAGGAAACTCGAAGGAAGCTGAACGCATCAGAAAGATCTACGAGGAAATGAAGGCGGAACAATAAAAGATATAACTAACATTAAAATCATATAGATTATGAGAATTAAACATTTCTTTGGATTAGCAGTGATAGCTGCTATGACAGCAAGTTGCTCTAGCAACAACGAGTTAGTAAATGGGGGTAATGGCTCTGGTGAGAATGAATCTGGTGTAGGTTATGCTACATTAAGCATCAACTTGCCAACAACAAGTGGTACACGTGCAGCAGGTGATCCTGTATTTAAGCCAGGAGATGCTAACGAGTATGATGTCAAGGATGTAACCTTGCTCATTTTCAAGGAGGCAGGCTCTTCTGAAGGCGAGTATACATACGTGGAGAAAGCCGATTTGGGAACAATGGCTCCTTGGGTTAAGGATGGCAGCAATGGTATCACTACAGCTGCTACTATCACAGCGAAATTGAGTTCTGTTGATCTTAATGGCAATTATTATGCTTTGGCTATTCTGAACAATAAGGATAATACTAATGCCCCTAAGGTCAAGATGCCAACAACCGACCAGACATACAGTGACTGGAATAGTGAAAATAATGCAGATGGTACAAAATTCGCAGATAATACGAATGGTTTCTATATGGCAAATGCGCCTCAATTTACAACAGGTACACCTACCACACTTGTAAAGATTGATAAGATATATGCTACCAAGCAGGCAGCAGAAACAAATAAAGCTACAACCATACACGTAGAGCGTGGTTTGGCAAAGGTAACTGTTGCTTCTCTCCCAACAGCCCAGACTCCAACTGGTTCTAAATATAACAACGATAAGGTTGATATCACTGCATGGAATTTGGATGTTACTAATAAGAGTACATTCCCTATTCACAAGACAGCAGGTTTGACTTCACCATTTACAACAATTTGGAGTGCTTCAACCGATCCAGCACCTTCAACAGGTCGTTTTGTTGATGGAACAAACACAGCCTTCAAGCGTGTGTATTGGGGTGTTGACCCTAACTATGACAAAGACTATACAGAAGTTTCCGATTGCAAGAATGAATTCACTTTATTAGAAGCAAATGCAGCTATCACAGGTGATGCTGCAACACCACAGTACTGTCTTGAGAATACATTCGACATCAAGCATATGCTGCAGGGTCAGACCACTCGTGTTGTATTCAAGGCCACATATACTCCTTATGGCTTCACTGCCGGCGATACATTCTATAAGATAGGTAATAATACTGATCTTTGGAGCAAGACAACTTTGGAGGAGCAGATTAAGGCTAAAGCTCAAGAAGTTCTGGCAGATGCATCCAAGATAACATTAGACCTTAAGGCGGCAGGCAACAATATCGAGGAAAAAGCTGGAACCAAGATTTTGACAGAAGATAACGTACTGTATGATGGTGTTAAAGTATCACCAACCGAGATTAATACTATCAATGAAAAGCTTGGTTTGAAAGCTGCAACAGAAACAGACCCTATCGTTGGTATCGCGACTTATGCTTCAGGTGAATCTTATTACATCGCACGTATCAAGCACTTTGGTAACGATTTGACACCTTGGAATGAGGGAGATTTGACTTATGGAGATAACGATGCAACACAGAACAATAAGTATCTTGGTCGTTATGGTGTACTCCGTAACAACTGGTATGAGTTGACTGTAAACAGCGTTAGTGGTCCTGGCACTCCAGATGTACCTACTATCAAGCCTACAGACCCAGACGATGAGAACTATAAGTACATCTCCGTTAGCGTGAAGATCCTCGACTGGGCTAAGCGTTCACAGAGCGTAGATTTGTAATCGAGTATAACAACGAAAGGCGGAGCTTAGGCTCCCGCCTTCGTTAAAACATACGAGTTGTGTTTTCAACTTCACCATAGTGGAAGCTAGAAACACAACCTGATATTCTGAAACATTATATTGATAATAACCAAAAAGCATCATGGCAAACAATAAGTTACATAGTTGGATCAAGAATATACGCATGGAATGGGGATTCGACAGCTTGGCTGCTATCAGCCGTACCGCTGCTTTCGGAACCATCGTCGCTCTCGGCAGCATGCTCAGCAGCTGCCACGACTTGATGCACGACGACCTCCCCCCTTGCGATATGGGAGTCGACTTGCAGTTCAAGTACGACTACAACGTCCAGCGCGCTGATATGTTCAACGATCATGTAGGCGGTGTCTGCGTGTTCGTCTTCGATGAGCAGGGCAACCTAGTGGCTCGCCAGGATGCAGCCAACGAGGGAAAATCCCAACCCCTCAAAGACCCTAACTATGCCATGCGCATAGACTTGCAACCTGGCAAATACCGCTTCGCCACCTTCGCCTTCCAGAAGAAATACGAAGAGGCACTGTCACAGGCTGGTGCCAAATTCCACATCGAAGCTCCAGCAGCAGGAGAAAGCATCGAAAAACTCCGTACCCGACTCGACAGAAATGCCGGAAAGGTAGAAAACCAGGCACTTCCGCTTGATACCCTCTGGCAGGGATTGAGCAACGAAACGGTAGAGGTGAAGGATCTTCAGATTACCCACCATACCATCAGTCTCATCAGAGACACCAAGCAGCTCACCATCAGTCTGCATCAGCTGGACGAACCAGCCGACATCCACGCCGAAGACTTCAGTTATCAGATAACTGATGCCAATGGCTACATCAATTACGACAATTCTCTCCTCCCAGACGAGGAGTTGACATACACCCCATACAAGACCTGGACCACCGAGTTCACCACTCCGGAGGGTACCGTACAGGAGCGTACCGCTCACGCCGCCCTGATGTTCTCCCGCCTCGTGTTGCATCCAGCAACCGAGAACGACAAGAATGCGATACTGAGCATCTGGAACAAGAAGACGGGCGAAGAAGTGGTCCGCATCAATCTAGCCGATTTTCTGGCACAGGGCCGTGGAGCATTCGAAGCATTGAATTATTCGGCACAGGAGTTCCTGGACAGAGAATACGACTACAAGCTGGACTTTTTCCTGAAAGGCGACAAGTGGCAATACGTTAAGTTGGGCATCTCCATCCTCGATTGGAGCAAGCGCATACAGCGAGCCGACTTATAATCTGATTCCACTTTGTCGAAATTAAACTATTGATATTAGTAAAGTAAAAGACAAAGTTATCATGAGAAGATTTCATATCTATATAGGTTTCATAGTTTGGTTGTTGACTAGTTTATTTGCAGTTAGTTGTACCGACGAGTTGGAGGGTAACGGATATACCCCCAACTCGTCAAGCAACCTGCACGTGCTGGTACCAACCGTGCTCAGTGCGAACGGCACCCGTACCGACGATGCTTCCGGCCTTCCTACCTATAATGCTACGGTAGATGAATGCCAGATCAACGACCTGACCCTCTATGCTTTCCCTACAGGAAATGAAGGCAAGCTCCTGAAAGAGACGCTCCCTGCCCCACTGGCTACAATGATGGTAGAGCAGCATGTTGCTAACTATCAGCTCAATATCGAGCCGGGCACTTACCATATCTATGTGGTTGCCAATATGAGTGATGTGTTGAAAGCCCAGGATCAGGAAATTAATTCGGAAGAAAAACTCAAAAATATCGTGCTGAATTATTTTCCTTTAGGTGCTCAGCCAGGTATGCCTGTCTGCACGAATATTCCGATGATATATGAGCCAAAGGATATCAACGGCAAAACTACAGAAACAGAAATCAAGGCGACAGATAAATCAGCAACTGTTATCGCAAATCTGAAGTTCACCTGTGTCAAGGTAAAGTTGAATCTCATATTCGATCCTGATGAAGCAAAAGTATTCAGCGGCAAAAGTTTTTCAATCAAGAATATTCTTGCGCAGCAGTTAACCCCAAAAACATCCCTCTGTTGGGATGGAAAATTCAGCCAGTCTAAAGTTAGTAAAGAATATGCAGAAGGCTTTGAGAGTAATCAATATGATGCTGCCAATAACAAAAATGGCCTTTACTATCAAGGGGATGCGTGGGAACGAAATGATGCTAATGCAAATATAAACGACAAAGATGTAATCACCCTCAACGAAGGAGCCAAAGGCTCTGCCAATCCAACAAATGCCACAGCCAAATGGCTTTTCCAGGGTACATACTATTTGCCGGAGAGATACATCGCCAATGCATCCCAGCAGTCACGACTGGCTATTAAAGGAAGCATCGATGAAAGTATCGACAACAAGTATATCATTCCGTTAGGTCACAAGCAGAATGAAAGCTCTACTACAGAGCTTCCAACCTTCCCTCGTGGCACCTACTACGAGATTATCGGCAAGATCAAGAGTCTGGGCAATATCACTCTCGACGGCAAGACCTTCATCAAGCCATGGGAGCCAATGAGCATTGATGCCGACTTCAGCCACACCACGCTGTGGTTAGACAAGACAAAAGCCAAGTTAACTTCGCTCACCAACGACTCAATCTTCTACAAGACCAACGCTGCCGCCGTGGAGTTTGGCTGCGACAAGAAAATCAGAGTCGATGGAAAGGACAAGGACTTTATCATTGCCGCAAAGACGTATAATGACCGTATCACGTTCACCATCAATCCTGCGATTCCTTATACCGCTTATTCGGCAAAAGAAAGGGAAGGCAAGGCTAAGATTTGGGTAAAAGCCAACAACTTGATAAAGTATCTGGATGTGGAATACAATATTCAGCCTCTTTTCGAGGTTGATCCCCTGGAGACAACCATTTTTTATGAGGCTGGTGCTGAAACTAACACAAAGAAGTTTACATGGGTTACCAACTTGGGAGGTATTGTGATTGATAAGGACAAATCAACTGTCGGTTCTTCAAAGATCACCATCAAGCTGGAAAATTCTGATACTGATGCAAAGGGTACAATCTCTGTGAAGGCAGAAAATGACCCTACAACCACTGTCGAGCATTACTTTAAGGCTCATTCTAAAGAGCTGGTTGACGGTAAGTATATAGAGCGTACTATCAAGGTGGTTGTAAAACCTCCATTCGGTGATTACTATATCTATTTCCGTGCTATCAATGACAGAAAATACAATGATGCTAAATATGAGGGGACTCTTGACGAAAATGTGTCGGGAGATCATCCTAACTATAATTGGAATGACGGTTGGTTACAGGATAAAGAGAGCAATGCCATTAATGTAGATCACCATAATTTATATATGTATTATCAATATGGTGAAAGTGGTAGTACTGATAATATACCAGAGGAGAATGTATGGTATTTTACCGGCTATTATAAGAATCCAGGAGCGAACGGTCCTGCTGGGCGAAACAGCCGTATGACTGGGGCCGCAAATAATCCGGGATGGTATTACTACAAAATACCAAAAGCTGCTAAGGGACATAATAATCATAACAAAGCAGATAGGGAAATCAAGCCAGGTGAGACTTTGATGATTTTCTACAGTTACAACAATGATGGTCCAGAATACCACCGCTGTCCTCACCACATGGAACCAGGTATTCCTCTTTTCAACTACGAAGACCATGAGGGATGGATACTCTATGACCCGACATCAGACCCTACATACCGCATCTTCGACGAAAGACCGGAAGTAGAGAATGTGACATATACAGTGTATTCTCCATATGAAATCAAGAGATGGTCTTGTAACTTTGGAATTTCTAATAACGAATTGACAGGACAATGGACACTTTACGATGAAGTAGGTAGTCGTACAGAATCGAACGGCTCCATGACTTTTTCTGAAGAAACAATTGGTGGTAAAAAATGGTATGTGACAAAGATTAAGTTGAAAGCCGTGAAAGGCTATCACGAGAAAATCATTTTGATTCAGAACAACTCTGGTGATACAAATGAGTCCAAAGTCCTTTTCGGAGGTAAAAGTTATGAGAAATATGGCGATACAGGATGGATTGAAAGAAAAGGTGGCGCAATTGTTGCATGGCATCCTGGAGTACCTAAGAGTGGTGATTGGACTGATGATAACGGAAATAAATAATGAGAATTAATATGAAAAAGATATTATCACTTTTGCTGACACTGTTAGTATTGAGCAGTTGCAGTGACTCTCTGAACGAGGACGGAGGCTCGGCACCTTCAGATGGGAGCCGACTGGAAGATGGTGGCATCACGCTCACCATCACACTTCCCGACTTTTCAAAAGAGGAACTGACAAGGGCTGGCGATACGGGATTGAAGAGTCTGAACGTAGTGGCTTACGATGATAAAGGTGTGTTCCTGTTGAACCAAAGCGTTTCCGATTACGAACTTGTGTCGGGCACCGACAACACTTACAAAGTGAAAGTGCCTGTCACGGCCAAGGCTACAAAGATTCATCTGGTTGCCAATGCCGGCGATTTGTCAGATACTCAATGTCAGAGTGGTTTGGACAAGGCTGCCATTTCGGGAACAATCAACACAGAGAATCCTGTCTGCTGGGGAATGATCAGCGTGTCAGACTTGATGAAGGAAAATCCGGAAATCAGTCTGCTGCGCCAGTTTGCCAAGGTAAACGTCAAGTATGAGAAGACTACATCCAGTGATTTTAACGACGACAATACGTTTGAATTGGAAAGCTTCCAGTTGTATGAAGCTGCAGACAAGGGAACCATAGCTCCCAAGGATTTTAACTATAATGCAGCAGCAGTCAATGTGCCAGATGATGCAAGCAAAGCTAATAGCGGATGGCAGACAGGCGAAACACCTTTCTATGAGACTGCCGCCGGTCAAGCCTATCTCATCGTGAAGGGTAAATATAATAGTGTGGAGTCTTTCTATAAAGTATCCTTCCTTACCGACAACGACATGACAAAACCGATGGCACTGCTGCGCAACCATGCCTATACAGTAAAAATCACTCACGTGAACACCAATGGCTGGCCCACAGAAGCAGAGGCTATTAAAGACCCATATCCCGAGAACCGAATGAGGGTGGACGTAAAGGATGACAACCCATTAGTGACAGACATGATAGCCTGCAAGGACTATCATCTGGGAGTAAGCGACCAAGTAAGCGGCGCATGGTATGATGAGAATATTAACGCCACTGTCGTTACAACTATCAAAAACGGCGAGACGCCGACTTTCTCTACGTCCGATAACTGGATAAAAAAAGATGTTACGATCAATAAGACTGGCACTGTGCCGGACGGTCCAAACTCTACTACAGGTAAGAAATATGAGATTTCGATTGCGGTAGAAAAAAATGAATACTCTGAGGAACCACGCACAGGAACGGTAATCGTGAAGTCGGGCGACTTGACCCATACCATCACCGTGACACAGACAGGTAAGGACTTCAAACTTGCGGAAGATAGGAAAGTAAAGCTGGTGACAACAAGCACTGTGGGCACACCGGAAGAATATAATGACTATTTCAACAAATTTCTGCCTAATACCTTGGGCATTAAGCCTGAGGATATGCAGAAAGAAAAAGTAAGAAATGATGGTCTGCACTTCGGTGTGGGAACTAACGAGTTCAGTTATTTGATTCCAAAGAAAACGGGTGATGCTGTGACTAAAGGAATCAACGGTGGCAGATTTAATATAACAGATAATGGAGATGGAAACTGGAAAGTAACGCTGAACAACACTGAAGACAAAAACTATGAAGTTTGGAAAGGTGACTTCTCCATCAAATATACAGACGCTGGTCATGAAATAACCATTAAGTATTCCGTCTATCACTGTGGACTATTCCACCAGATTGACGGCAGCAACCAGCAGCCACCTTATGACGAGAATGGTGCTCAGCAAGCAAAAGTAAGCGGTCGTTTCTATTATGGTGTGGTAAAGGTGCAAGGAAAGAGTGGTAAAACATACGTCATGCTCGACCGCAACCTCGGAGCTTCAAGCGACAGATGTTATGCTCCGGGCACCAAGGCGTTGGAAGCTAACAAGGGTGCTATTGGCGGATACTTCCATATTGCTAAAGCAAAACAGGATCAGGCAAATGCAGGTAGTCTTATCGGCAATCTGCCTAAAGGTTTCGCTATTCCCGAGAATAGTGTGTTCCAAGACATCATAGACGGCGGTAATCTGAAAGTGGAGCCCCGCTACACCTTGTCGGGCGAGGCGTACAACAGTGTTGAGATAACAACAGTCAATTCGGAGCTGCCCGTAATCTATTTGCCAGCCACAGGATATGTGGAGGGTGAGGCTTTCAGAAATGTTACTCATGTCAGCCTGTGGACACGCACGCTGCTCGCTGGCAGTCAGGGCTTCAGCCCTACGAGTACTGAGTATGGTTTCTGGTATCGCTATTTGGATGTATATGGTAAGATTTGCACCATGTCGAATCTCCGCTTCGTAAGCGGTAGTGCAGGTAAAAACACCGGGACTTACAGGGCCATGCCAATCCGCCTGGTACATGTTCTGTAATAAACATAAGATAAGTGATAAATACAATAACATCTTTTACTTATATATAAATATAGTTTTAAAACAGCTGTTTTACAAAGAAGGGTTGGGTTTTCGAGAGAAAGTCCAGCCCTTCGTTTTGTCAGGATACTCCTGACAAGGAGTCAAGACGTCACTGAGAGGTCATCATGATAGTACTGACGGGTGGTAAAGACGCTTCCATCGCTTATTGCCTCACTACGGCATTATATTGCCCTTTACCAGGGCAATATCGTGCCATTGCCAGGCACAAAACGATACGTCGGGAGAGAAAATCCCCACTCTCTTTTTTACTCTTCACTCTTCACCAAATCGGCTGAAACCCCGATAAACACTGGGGTT
>ERZ1034710.532-NODE-532-length-11109-cov-8.642120_pt1 | contig 11109 bp, 8 predicted proteins | sample MGYA00520597_ERZ1034710 | MGnify/ENA primary metagenome ERZ1034710 (study PRJEB33766, sample SAMN09781714) | gut metagenome | biome: gut microbiome | host: Homo sapiens | place: Madagascar | study: EMG produced TPA metagenomics assembly of the PRJNA485056 data set... | reverse complement strand
CATTTGCTCCAGACATTCCGCATCCTGCGCCAGCAAGGCGGCAGTACGCGCCAACGTCGGCACCACAGCGGGGTTGAAGCTGCGCTCCAGATAAGGCAGCAGCTCCAGCCGCACGCGGTTACGAGTATACGCTGTATCCGCGTTAGTGCTGTCAAAGCATACTTCAATGCCTTCTGCGCTGCAGTATTCCTCCAGCAGGCTTTTCGGTAAAGTCAGCAGCGGTCTGATGATATCGCCCTGCTGCGCCCGCATTCCGGCAAGTCCCTGCAGTCCTGCGCCGCGCAACAGCCTTAAGAGCAGTGTTTCCGCCTGGTCACCCTCATGATGCGCCGTAACAATCGCCACAGCGCCCTGCTGCGCCGCTATGCGCCTAAGCGCCGCATAACGCAGGCGGCGCGCAGCATCTTCTGTAGAAAGCCGGTTCTGCGCCGCATAGGCTGCAGCCTGCACGTGCTCCGTAAAGCAAGGCAGTCCCCATTCTTCGCATGCACGCTGCACAGCCTGCATGTCGCGCAAAGCCTCTTCACCACGAAGTCCGTGCTCTACGTGACAGACGCTGTAGCTTCCCCATCCCTGGGCTGCCAAAGCAGTACAGGCATGTGCCAAAGCCAGAGAATCGGCACCGCCGCTAACAGCCAGCAGGTAATGAGCATCCGGCTGCAGCAAATTTTTAATTGTTTTGCGCAGCTTGTAGACTGCAGGTGCAATCTGCCTCATAGCATATCTCCTTCAGCAGCGGTTCAAACGTGTCGTATCGCATTTTTCTATGCTATAAAAGAAAAGGCACTCTCAGGAGTGCCATTTCATTAATTACCAGCTTGCTTATTTATCACGTCTGGCACCACGACCACCGCGTTTGGACTCAGTATTACGTTTTAAATCCAGCATACGGTCATCGCTGTCTTTCAGGAATTTGGATAATTTATCCTCAAAGGAAACGGGCGCCATAGGTCTTGCGCTTTGCGGGCGCATACCGCCACGGCGTTCACGATTGTCGCCTTGCGGACGCATACCATTGTTGTTGCGGCGCTCGCGGTTATCGTTTTGCGGACGCTGCGGTCTCGGTTGCGGAGCAGGCGGCGGTGTGAGCTGTTTAATAGACAGACCAATTTTGCCGCGATCATCTACAGATAATACCTTAACCTTAACCTTGTCGTGCTCCTTTAAAAAGTCATGCACGTCTTTTACATAAACATTAGAAACCTCAGAAATGTGAATCAGGCCAACCTTGCCCTCAGGCAGTTGGACAAATGCGCCAAAATTGGTGATACCTGTAACTTCACCCTCTACAATTGCACCTACTTCAAGTGACATCGAGAAAAAAATCCCCCTTAAAAATTCTTAATACTCTTGTATTATACTCTTTAATTTTTCATGGTGTCAATAAAAAAAGCAGAACAAAAGCTATCATTTCTTGTTCTGCCTTATTTTTTCTCATCAACTATAAACAGCGGCACCTCGTCTTTACCCACCATGTTGTAATCCTCACGGGCGAGCTTTTCAATATAACGCGGGTCATCCAGACGTTTACGCTCTGCCTCCAGCTCAGTCTTCTGTTTTTGTAAAGCAGCAATACGTTGCTGTGTAGCAGCCTGCTCCTGTTTAATCTGATAAATAGAATACTCCTGCTTGCCGATAACGAACAGGCAGGCAACAAACAGCAGCATCATAAAGACATTAAAAGCTTTAGATTTATGTCTTACACGACGTCTAACCATATCATAGCCCCCCAGCATTGAGTATTCCGCAGTATATTTTTAGAAAAGCCCGGCAGCAGCTGCCGGGCTTAAAGCACTATAACAGCTTATTATTTTACGTTAACAGCATCCTTGAAAGCTTTACCGGCTTTGAAAGCAGGGATGGTTGCAGCAGGAATAACTACCTTCTCACCATTTTGCGGATTTTTACCTTCACGTTCTTTACGAGCACGTGCTTCAAAAGTACCAAAGCCTACTACTTGTACTTTGTCACCCTTAGCAACTACCTCTTTAACGGTTTCCAGGGTAGCGGTGATAGTTTTTTCAACGTCTTTTTTGGTTAAGCCGGCTTTTTCAGCAACAGCAGCGATTAACTCAGTCTTGTTCATCAAAAATTCCTCCTTAATTATGACTTTAGTTATTATTGCAAATGCTTGCGGAGCACGTAACTTCGTAACGTAACTCAAATTTAACTAGCAATAGTATTCTACACTGTCAAACGTTTTCCTGCAAGCCTTTTCCGAAAATATTTATAAATTACGGGGAAAATAGCGTTATTTTAGTAACTTTATTGTAAATTCACCTTATAAATCGTTCTTACGCTCCAATTCCTTAGCCTGATTCCAAAATTCATCCAGCTCGTTCAAAGTGAAATCCTGCCATGTTTTGCCGCTGGCTTCTACCTGTTTTTCCACGTAATTGAAGCGGGAAGCGAAACGGTTATTGGTGCCGTCCAAAGCTACCTCCGGCTCGATACCGTTATGGCGCGCATAATTTACCACGGCAAACAATACATCGCCAAGCTCACTCTCGGCAGCAGCCTTATCGCCTGCCTGCAAAGCCTCCTGCAGCTCGCCCAGCTCCTCCTGTACCTTAGCCCATACAGATTCGCTTTCCTGCCAGTCAAAGCCTACCTTGGCAGCCTTGCTCTGCAGCTTATAGGCACGCAGCAGCGCCGGTAATCCCTGAGATACGCCGTCCAACACATGCTTGCGCTCCTGCTTTTCCTGTTTCTTGATAGCTTCCCAATTTACCAGCACCTCATCGCTGTTGTCAACATGGGTATCGCCGAAAACATGCGGATGACGGCGGATAAGCTTATCCGTAACCTCGTCGATAACGTCCTGCAGATCAAAGTGGCCTGCCTCCTGTGCCATACGGGCATGGAAAACAACCTGCATGAGCACGTCGCCAAGCTCCTCACGCATGCCATCAACATCGTCAGCGTCCACAGCCTCCAGATATTCGTAAACCTCTTCAATCATGTTGCTGCGAATGGATTTATGTGTCTGCTCTCTGTCCCAGGGGCAGCCGCCAGGCTCACGCAGAGTACGCATAACATCAGCCAATGGCTGGATGTCGAAATCATCAAAGCCTGCTTCCGGCAAAAAGTCCTCCGCATAGCCTTCTTCTTCGCCTTCCTCGGCAAAATCGTCCTCATCCTCGCCAAAGGTAATAATACCGGGAACAGCTTCCGCATCGTCAACCTTTTCAAATACGGTATCCTCTGCTCCCTCAGCCATCGGCGGAATATAAGCGCTCGTAAGATGGTCGATATTCGGCTGTCTGTCCAACTCGTACAGCTTAATCGGACGGCATTCCTCATCAGGCAAACCCAGATTACGCAGGAAATAAATTTCATACTCGTCAGGCAGTACATCCATCAGGGCAATTTTCAAATCGCTTGCTACCATCCGGCTGTACACCTGAGTAATCATCAGCGGATGCTGTCCGGCACTTGCAATCTCCGCAAAATCCTGCGCGTCAATAATCTGCAGGCCGGCAATCGGGTCGATGCCCAGCTCAACGTAAGCCAAGTCCAAGAAGCTCATAGAAGGCTTAATCACCAGCTTTACGCCTTGCTCTTTAGCTGCAGTGCGCATTAAAACAACAGTCTTTTCCGCAACAAGCGGGCTGCCGGGTACAGCATAAACAACATCGCCGTTCTGCGCTGCTGCCAACACACGCTCAACAACACTGTTATAAACCTCTTCAAAGGAAGCAGCCTTTTCGTATAAATCGTCACATGAAGTAAATTTTACGTTTTGCTTTTCCAGCTCGGCAACGGTAGGATGCACCGCCGTGCGAAGGATAACCTGAGCGCAGTTTTGCAGAAGTCCCATAGTTTCCAAGGAAAGATGTCCAACAGCACCGGGGCCTAAGCCAACAATTGTAATTGTTCCCATGATAATACGCCTTCTTTCTTAATTATTTAAAAAATCGTTTCACTACCGGCAGCTGACGCAGCTCCTGTCTGTTCAGCACGCCTAAAAGCGGCAGCAATATGATATAGCTTATCCCGGCAGCCAGCATCGCGGCGATTGTTGCCAAAGCCGACGCACCGCCAAGCAGCATATGCACTTCTACGGCAACAGCACCCATCACCGCAGCTGCGGCAATGATTTTCGCAATACTGAGCCAGGAAAAACTTATACTTAATTTATACAACGCTATAATATTCAACAGCGCCGTCACTCCAAAGTTAATATTCGTTGCCCATGCTGCGCCGGCAATACCGTATTCCGCATTCGTCAGCTGACAGACAGCAACCAGCTTGGCTGCAATACCGATAAGCATATTCAGCATCGGCAGATTGGTGTGCCCCATTCCCTGCAGCATACCTGTTGTAACCTGCTGCAGACCTAAAAGGCAGATGGCAGGCGCCGAATGCATAATGGCAACGCCGGCCTTCGCCGTACCGTAAAGCAGCAGGCTGATAGGCTCCGCCAGCACCCACATGCCTACGGAAGCAGGCACTGTTATCAGGCAGCACAGCTTCATAGCGGTCGCCGCCTTCTGCTCAATGATATGCCATTTATTCAAAGCGAAGGCTTCGGAAACAGCAGGCACAAGGCTTGTTGCCAGCGACATCGTCGGTATAGTGGCCATTAAGAGCAAGGGCTGCGCCATGCCTGCCAGATAACCGAACTGCGCCGTCGCCTGCTCCACACTAAGACCGCTGTCAATCAATCGGACGGGAACCAGCAATACGTCAATGCTGCTGGTAACAGGCACCAGGATATTAGCGCAGGAAACAGGCAACGCCAGCAGCAGCAGGCGTTTAATCAGCGCGCTGCTGCGCACAAGCTCGGCAGCAGGTGCCTGCATCTTCACTGCGTCAGCCTGCCATTGCTTACGGTAATAGCGGTAAAAGCAGCCCATAACCACAAGACCGGTCAGACTTCCCGGCACAGCGCCGAAGGCAGCGCCGGCAGCAGCGTATTCCAAACCGTAGGGCAGCAGCACATACGCCAGCACCACCATCGTCACTACACGGATAAACTGCTCGACAATCTGCGACACCGCAGGCGGCGTCATCAGCTGATGTCCCTGAAAATACCCACGGAAGCTGGCTAAAATCGTAGCAAAGAAAATTGCCGGTGTCAGCGCTATAAGCGAATAGTAGGCACGCGCATCGGTAATAACGCCGGCATCAACCAACCAGCCCGCCGCCAACACCAGACAAACCGCCAGCACAGCGCCCACGCAGGCCATCAGACGCAGCGAAACGCGAAACACCTGACGCACATTAGCATAGTCCTTCTGCGCCAGAAAGCCTGCGACAATAATCGATATTGCCACCGGAATGCCGGCCGCAGAAATCGCAAGCAGCAAAAGGTATACGGGATAGGCCATCTGATACAGACCGATACCCTCGCCGCCCAGCAGACGTGAAAGCAGGATGCGGTTCACAGAACCGATAACCTTTACCATCAGTCCTGCCAATGTCAGAATCATTGCGCCGCGCAAAAATTTATCACTGCTCATCTCCTGCTTTCACCTCCTTTAAATCAATCTTCCAATATCAGAGCAGGCAAAGTCTGCTCCAGCCACGCCAGGGGTTCCTGCTTTGACGTACCCATTCTGTACGTCAGCTGCTGCTCCTGACCGTTTTTCAATGTCATCGTCTTAGGATGCTGCATCAGCAGCTTCAATACAGCCTCCGGGTTTACCTGTGCCTTCTCTCCGAAGGTCAGGCGGATAATTCCCTGATGCACATTTACGCCACGTATTTTCAGCACGCGGCACAAGCCCTTAAGCGCTGCCAAGCGCCAGAGCATTTCCACCTCCGGCGGCGGATTGCCGAAACGGTCGATAATTTCGTCCAGGAAATCCTCCCTCTGCGAATATTCCAGCTCGCTGAAGCGACGATACAGCTCCATTTTATAACGCGGGTCCGGAATATAGCTGTCCGGAATATAGGCCTCTGCCTGAATTTCCAGAACCGGCTCCGGCTCAGGCTCGGCCTCCTTGCCGTTTTTCAAACGCTCAATGGTTTTTTCCAGCATCTCGCAATAAGCGGCAAAGCCTATGCCGGTAATATGTCCGTGCTGCTGTGGTCCCAGCAGATTGCCGGCACCGCGGATTTCCAAGTCACGCATAGCAATCTTAAAGCCTGCGCCCAGCTCCGTAAAATCACGGATAGCCTGCAGACGCTTTTCAGCAATTTCACTCAGCGCCTTATTAGGCTGATAAACAAAGTAAGCATAAGCAAGACGCGAGCTACGTCCTACACGGCCACGCATCTGGTAAAGCTGCGAAAGGCCGAAGTTGTCGGCACCGTCGATAATAATCGTATTCGCCAAAGGTACGTCCAGACCGTTTTCCACAATCGTCGTACACAAAAGCACGTCGCAGCCGCCCTCATAGAAGGTAATCATGGCATCCTCTAATGCGTCCTCATTCATCTGCCCGTGGGCAATTTTGATGCTGATGCCCGGTACCAGACGGCGCAGCTTAGCAGCCAACGGCTCCAAAGCACTCACGCGGTTGCTGATATAGTAAATTCTGCCGCCGCGGCGCAGCTCACGCTCCAGCGCCTCCTTAATCATGCCGTCGTTATATTCGCTGACATAGGTTTCAACAGGCAAGCGATCCTCCGGCGGCGATTCGATAACGCTCATATCACGGCCGTTGACCAGCGCCATATGCAAAGTACGCGGAATAGGTGTCGCGGAAAGCGACAAGACATCTATGCCGAGATGCCATTTCTTGATTTTTTCCTTTTGGGCAACGCCGAAGCGCTGCTCCTCATCGATAATCAGCAGGCCCAGACTCGGGAAATTCACATCCGGCTGCAGCAGACGGTGCGTGCCGATAAGAATATCCACCTTACCGTCGGCCACCTCCTGCAAAACAGTGCGCTGCTCCTTCGGCGTACAAAAGCGGTTCAGCAGGCGAACCTCTACGCCGAAATTGCGCACGCGCTCCTTAAACGTAATATAATGCTGCTGTGCCAGCACTGTTGTAGGCGCCAATACCGCCACCTGCTTGCCGTCAAGCACAGCCTTAAAGGCAGCACGCAAAGCCACCTCGGTTTTTCCGTAACCTACATCACCGCAAAGCAGGCGTTCCATCGGCTGCGGCTTTTCCATATCAGCCTTGATTTCGGCAATCGCCTTCAGCTGGTCCGGTGTTTCCTCATAGGGAAAAGCTGCTTCAAAGTCCTTTTGCAGCTGGCAGTCCGGCGAAAAAGCATGACCGGGCATAATCTGCCGCTGTGCATATAAACGCAACAGCTCCTCCGCCAGCTCCGTAATCGCCTTAGCCGCCTTGGCCGTAGTGCGTTTCCAGTCATTGCCGCCCATTTTCGACAGACGCGGCACACTGCCCTCGCTGCCGACATATTTATGCAGCATACCGACCTGCTCAACAGGAACATAGAGCTTATCATCGCCGGCATAGGCCAAAAGCAGATAATCACGGTGAATGCCGTCAACCTCGACGTTTTCTACGCCTATATAACGGCCGATACCATGAACCTTATGAACAACGTAATCTCCGGCCTTGATATCCGAAAAATACTGCAGCTGTTGGCCCTGATTTTTAGTATGCAAGCGTTTGCGCTTCTGCATGCCGAAAATATCATTTTCTGTCAGCAGCAGCCATTCTTCATCCCAGAAGCGAAAGCCGTGATCCAAATCGCCGTAGGTTACATTGACGACTCCCGGCTCAAAGCTCTTTTGGGCAAAATGTCCCTTTAAGCCGTAGTTGCGCAGATTATCCGCAAAGCCACGAGCCTTAATGCTGCTGGAAAGCATAATTAGCGGCGTAATTCCCTCCGCCAACCAGTTCTGCAAATCCTCCACCAGCAAATTAGTATTCTTATTATACGGCGCAACCGCGCGCACCGGTATATTCAGCGAAGGCAGTTGCTGCAGATAGCTGTGTCCCAACGCCGATACCAGCACAGCACCGTTAGCGGCAAGCTGCTCTATAAGCTCCTGCTTGCCGAAAAGCTCGGAGGCATGCTCCTTGTTTTCCTTGTCCAGCTTTTCCAGCATACTGAAAACATGCACCGGTTCATCAACAACTACCATAGTATCCGCAGCGCAATATTCAAAGATATCGGCATCATAGCTGAAGCTTTCATCCACCTTCAGCGGAGCAATTTTGATACTGGTGAGAGTCTGCAGACTGCGCTGGGTGTCAACATCAAAGCTACGCATAGCGTCAAGCTCGTTGTCGAACCATTCGATGCGTACCGCTGCACTGCTGTTAATCGGGTACACGTCCAAAATATCACCGCGCAGGCAGAACTGTCCCAAAGCATCAACCTGCTCTGTACGCTCATAGCCCAAATCAAGCAACGCGGCAGCTATATTACGCTGTTCGTGCTCCTCGCCGACAGCGAGCTGCAGCGCCTTGCCGGACATACCGCTCGGACGCAGCTGCTTTTGCTGCAGTGCCTCTGCCGTAATGAAAACAATGCCACGCTCCTCACCGCTCAAAAAGCGCAGTGCTGCCGCACGTCCGGCCTGCAGCTCCAGGCTCTGCGTATCTGCCTGCACACGCGGCAGGCTTACAGGATAAAGCTCCTGCATCGGCAAATCGGGGTACAGATAATTAAGCTCGCGGCGATAGGTGCGTATTTCCTCACGCGAAGCAGTAACAAAGGCCATGCTGCCCTTGCCGCCCAGCAGCTTATCTGCGGCAGCAAAAAAGACCGGCTTGCTACTTCCAGCCAACCCGGTTAAAATACAGGCCTGTTTTTTCTTTTGATATTCGGCCGCCTGCCGCACTTCCTTGACAGCGGCAACCTTATTGACTAATAAATTTTCCATAGGCTATACAAATTGATAAATAGGGCTGTTACAAACGTAACAGCCCTATAATCTGTTTTAAAATCAGAGCTTAACAGCAAGTACTTTGCGGTCCAGGCTGTGAATAGCATCAACGAAACGTACGGTGCCGGTTTTATAACGGGCAGAAATAGTATGAGTACGTACGCCATCGCCGAAGTAACGCAGACCGTTCAGCATGTTGCAGTTGGTAATAGCGGTAGCAGTAAACATGCAGTCATCGCCTTTTACCAGATCATCCAGAGTCAGCACCTTGTTAACATCAGCAATACCCATCTTCAGGCAGCGTTGAACCTGTGCTTCGTCTTCGGGAACCAGACGAGCTTGCATATCGCCGCCCAGGCATTTAACAGCAGCAGCACCCAGAACACCTTCCGGAGCGCCACCCTTACCAACGTACATATGCACGCCGCTGCCTTCAATGCAGCATTCAACAATCGGGTTAACATCGCCGTCGGTAATCAGGGAGATACGTGCGCCTGCTTTACGGATTTCGTCCATCAGGCCGTAATGACGTTCGCGGTCCAGCAGAACTACGTTCAGGTCGCTTACTTTACGGTCCATTGCTTTAGCAACGCGTGCCAGGTTTTCGCTGATCGGAGCATTGATATCGATGCAGCCTTTAGCACGGGGGCCGACAGCGATTTTATCCATGTACATATCAGGAGCATGCAGCAGGCAGCCACGCGGAGCGATAGCAATAACTGCGATAGCGCCGTTTTGTCCTTTAGCAACCAGGTTGGTACCCTCAATCGGGTCAACAGCGATATCAACCTCAGGGCCGCCGGCACCTACTTCTTCGCCGATATACAGCATCGGTGCTTCATCCATTTCGCCTTCGCCGATAACAACGGTACCTTTAATATTTACGGTATCAAAAGCTGCGCGCATAGCGTCAACAGCCAGACCGTCAGCACCGTTCTTGTCGCCTCTGCCTACAAGATGACCGCAGGCAATAGCTGCCGCCTCGGTTACACGTACAAATTCCAAAGAAAGCTCTCTGTTCATTCTTCACAACACTCCTTAATATAATTTCATATGGTAATAGCACTGCTTGTGCAGCGCAAGAGAATTAACTCTATGTCCAACCTTTATTATGACACGTTTATTCTGATTAATCAATCTAAATTTTATTTACAGCAACAGCATCAGGCAAACCTGCCATGGTAAAACAAAAACAATATACAGCAAAAACAGGCTGAACACTACGGTTACACCTGCACGGAAGGCATCTACAAGGTACACTGCCTCCAATGACCGCACCAGAAGATACAGCATCCACAGACAGCCTATAAGAAACAGCACACCTAAAAGCGGCAAGCCGTTAAGCCCCATCCTGCCCGCAAGCAAGGCCCCCGGTGTGAGCAGCAGAAACGGCAGCGTCGTATAGCCCAAAAGGCAGATAAGCCCGACAGGGTCGCCTGCCAGCGCACCGAAGGTTTCCATAATGCCGTGCAGCAAAAAACCGTAAAGCGTTAAAGCTGTTCCCGCAATCAGCACCGTAGCAATAATAATGCCGAAGCGCACCTCCAACGGCGAATCCAGCAGCCAGCAATTTGTTGCTACGCCAAAAAAGCTGAAGCTGAGAGTGAAATAAAAAGCACTGCGCCAAAGAGAAGGCTGCTTGGCAATCGCAGCCATGCCTGCACCGGGCTCAAAAAGTACCTCAAAGGTTTTGCGCCTCATAGCTCATCACCTCGTCATACCGCCTGCCGGCGCCCCGCTCTGCTGCAGACTGCCTGTCAGCTGGTTTACAAGCTCTGTTTTAATCAGCTCCGCAATATGAGCGCTGAGCAGAAACTCCCACGGCTGCTGTTTTTCCTTAGCCTTCACCGGCGGCAAGCCGTCGGCACCCGGCTTAATCTTGCCCAATTCACCCGCTGCGGCAAGCGCATCGTAATAATCACCGATTTCATCTACCAGGCCCAGATTCTTAGCCTGCAGACCGGTATAAACACGGCCGTCAGCCAAGGATTTTACCTTGCTTTCTTCCATCTTGCGTCCTACGGCAACAGTTGTCACGAACTGCTCGTAGATTTCGTTGACGATGTTCTGCAAAATAGCCTGTTCTTCAGGTGTCATCGGTCTGTCGCTGCTCATAATATCCTTATAGGGACCGCTTTTAATCTTATTGCTGGTGATACCTATTTTCTTGAACAGTTCCTCCGTATTCATGTACGGCATATACACACCGATACTGCCGGTAAGCGTTGTGGCATTGGCATAAACCTTGTCACTGGCGCAGGCTGCAATCCAATAGGCAGCGCTGGCACCTGTATTGCCCATAGTCGCCACAATCGGCTTTTTGGTTTTCTCCTTAAAGCGCTTCA
>ERZ1034710.529-NODE-529-length-11148-cov-5.899035_pt1 | contig 11148 bp, 20 predicted proteins | sample MGYA00520597_ERZ1034710 | MGnify/ENA primary metagenome ERZ1034710 (study PRJEB33766, sample SAMN09781714) | gut metagenome | biome: gut microbiome | host: Homo sapiens | place: Madagascar | study: EMG produced TPA metagenomics assembly of the PRJNA485056 data set... | reverse complement strand
AGTTGTATGGCAATATTTTCGGACAGGGGTTCGACTCCCCTCATCTCCACCAGAAGTTACGTTTGTCGAACCCTGCAAAGCAGGGGGACAATTTACTATAGGTGAGAGTTTCATCATCAGGTGCGCCCAGGTTGACAACCATCTTAACGGTGTTGCCATCTGGGTAAATCCTATTAACAAATGTGTCAATTAAGCACTTTTGAAATTTTCTGGCGTGAGGATCTTCACCACGTAGTTTTTCAAAGAAGAATTCTAATTGACTACGAGAAATTTTGGGAGCCTTTAGCTTCTCTTTCATTAGAGAACGCTGAAGGCTCTTTTTCTTTTCCTCCAGCTCCTGCATACGGCTCATGGTAGTTTCTGTAAGCACGCCGGCTTCAATAGCCTTCAGCAGATTATTAAGCTTTTTTTCAATTTCAGCGATTCTTCTGTTTATGACCATAATATTATTCTTGTGCGGGCTGTTACGCTCCTGACACTCTAAAGCTGCGTCTATAATTGCACTGATAATATCCTCGTTGAGAATAAACATATATAAAGCATCTACTACCATTGATTCTATTTTAGGGGCATTGATGTTAGCTGCTGCACAGATATGCTTGCGCTTTTTGCCAGAACAAACATAATAATAGGATTTTTTTCCCCACCTGGAGGTACCATAGCCTCCGGAATAAAGGTTTTCGCAATCTTTGCAGTAAAGCTTGCCAGTGAGCAGATATTTATAGGAACCAGCGTTAGGCTTGTTGATGTGCTTTTGCCTTGTGGCGTTAGCAGCTGCAAATAGCTCTTCGGAAACAATACAGGGAATGCCGCCTTCTGTGCGCTTATTTGCGTATATATATATTCCTTTATAGCGTTCGTTACGAAGTATGTGGTATAATGCGTTCTTTGTTTTGGGATAGCCCATTCTAGTACAATATGCAAGTGCCTGATTATAATTGCTTCCTTCAGCAATCATAGTAAAGATTTGCTTGACTATAGGAGCAGTTTCTTCGTCAATTTCTACTAGCCTTGTAGTTGGATTGGCCTTGTAGCCGAAAGGCAACGGCCCATTGGATTTGCAATGCTCTGCGTTACCGTAAAGTCCTCTGCGGATAATTTGACTCAAATCGTCACTATATTTCTGCGCAAGTGCTTCATGCAGTGCTTCTATCAGTACACCGTCGCTGCCTTCCGGGATGCATTCGGTTGCTGATACAACATTGACCTTATATTGGGCGAGCCTGCTTTTATAAAGTACGCTATCAAAACGATTGCGGGCAAATCTATCCAGACGATAAACAATAACAGCCTTAAATAATTGCTTTTCTGCATCGCATATCATACGCAGGAACTCAGGCCTGTCATCAGTGCGTCCACTAATTGCGTGGTCGCAGTATTGGCCAATAACATTGTAGCCCTCGCGGTCCGCAAATTTATAACATTCTCTCAGCTGGTCCTCGATGGACTCTTCTCTTTGATTGGAGGATGAATAGCGGGCGTAAACAACAGCGGGTATATTTTTTAACATAAAAACCAGCTCCTTTGCTAAAAAAAATGGCATGCAGTAGCAGAACTGATAAAAATTTGTTATACTATTATAGTAATCAGTTCTGTTTTGTTGCTGTGGTAAGTGTATAAAAAGAATGTGATTACAGCTCCATGATGTTGCCAACATCTAGAGCGTGGTCCCTCGGTGTTGCAACACCGGGGGATTTTTTGTTTTTTGAAAAAGGAATGAGGGGATTAAAAGAACACCCAGTAAACGACTAAGGCAAGCATAATAAGTGAAATAACAGATGTAAGGGTGGTAACACGGGATTCACTGTCCCATTCATCGGAGTCCTGAGCATCCGTTTTTTTAGTTAAGCTGCTATTAACGTTTATTATGATTTGCTGGCCGTTGGTGCTGCTTGCTGCAGGGTCAACATCTTTGCCGTTAATGGTGCATTTCTTTACTTCGTCATCTTCTAAATAAATGGTGATAATGGTTTGTTTTTTAGTCATCTTATCTCCTCCCCCCCTTACGCTGGCGTGTTTATTTGTCTTTGAAGCAGCTATCCTTTGCCAACTTCTTTTCATTTGACTTGACTCTGCGCTCTACCTTTTTAATATCCTCAGCAGGGGGCAGGTTTTCTGGTTTTATGCCACGCTCGCCTAACATATTCCTGATAGTAGAGTTATTTTGTACGTGCTCATGAGTTATGCTGGGCTCTCCGTAAAGGTCTTTTGTTTCAGTATTATAATTGGTCATTTCAGTAGCAAGGTTTTTAGCTGCTATTGCGAGGTTAGGAAGAAAATCGGCTAGTGCTCTGCCTTTGGTGACGCCGTACCGCTCTTTCATGGACTGCGTGCTTCTGCCGAAAAGCGCACAGTCACCGGCAGAACGGATACGTCCGAAACCTGCGTCATCAACTCCGCGCTCGTAAATGTTTTTTGAAAGTCGTTTTTCTGACGCACGCAGCTTATCACGATTTTCTAAGCGCTGCAGGTTTTTCATATGTTCCTCTATAAGCTCTTGCTTTCGGGTTTGTTGAGCAAAATAACTTTGAGCGAAAGCAATTTCTTCTTTGCGCGGATCGCCGTTTTGAGCTATCAAGTAACAGGCATAACGAGTTAATTTTACATCAGCGATTTCTCTGGTCGCTCCGCTGCCTAAGTCGACCATTTTGCCAACGTCGGCAAAATGGTTGCTGACAATATTGCCGCTTACATTACATGATAACTTCGCCTTTTCGATTACCTCGTTGAACCTACGCCATTGACTGTAGCTAAAGGCAGCCTGCAGCTCTCTGGCGTACCAAAACTCAATTCCGGTGCTTTCATCTACATGAGCCAGTTCATCGAATTTGCTTTTTAATAAAGAAATCTCTTGCTTATCCATAATAAAATCACTCCTTGAAAAATCTATTATCCTAAACTCTCCGCTCCTTCTTCCGCCTTGCGCTGGAGCTTGGCCAGCTAAACATCTATCAAATCGTCTATTTCTTCCTTGCCGTCAGCATCCAGCTGGCGGTGTTTTACTTCTTTATGTTTTTAGTTTTCTGCTCCAGTTCTAATAGGTCAAGCTCATCGGCTTGCACTGCATCGAATGCTTTGCGACGTGCGTTAAATTCTTCGTAAATTTTACGGGCGTGTATCTGGGCTTGTTCCATGGTGATTTTCCCGTGGGATTGCAGCAAGGGGACGCCATGATCTAAAAGGAGCTTATCTACACTGGCACGCCAGAAATCAAGCGTCAAGTCCTTACGCATTTTTACATGCAATTCAGCACTTTCAAGGAAGATAGTTACTAAACGGTTAAGAACGTCTATTTCGTCAGATGTGAGGTAATTTTTGGCAACTATAACATCAGCTTTGCGTACGATTGAACCACTCCATGAGGTCAAGGCCATATTCTGAGCATCTGCGTTTGCACGTGTAGCTATAATTTCAGCAGCAGTTTTCTTTGTGACGCCAAAAAGCAGCTTATTTTGCGTGTCTGCAAAGAATAATTGCGTTGCTTTTTCAGTAACCTTGTAGTCGCTGGACAAAGCGAACAGGTCACGCAGCTTCTGGTAAAAACGCTTTTCGCTGGCGCGGATGTCGCGGATTTGTTCCAGCAATTCGTCGAAATAATCCGGACGGCCATCCGGGTTTTTCAGGCGGTCTTTGTCGAGGATAAAGCCTTTCTGCAGATATTCTTTTAAGGTATTGTTTGCCCATTGACGGAACTGCGTGCCGCGTGGGGAGCGCACGCGGAAACCGACGGCAAGAATGACATCAAGACTATAAAAAGCTACTGGCTTATCCGAATTTGCAATTTGCATAAAACGCAAATTGCTTTTTTCTTCAATTTCGTTTTCGTCGAAAATGTTAGCTATATGGCGCGATATTGTAGAAATGTTTTTAGTAAAAAGTTCAGCTATTTGTGCCTGCGTAAGCCAAACAGTTCCGTTATCAGCATAAAGCTTTATAGCTGCTTTGCCGTCTGCAGTATTGTAAATAATAATGTCTGCCATGTCTTCATTCCTCACTTTCAAAATCTATTATCCTAAACTCTCCGCGTCTTCTTCCGCCTTGCGCTGGAGCTTGGCCAGCTTAACATCTATAATATCGTCAATTTCTTCCTTGCCGTCAGTCTTCCGCTGGCGGTATTCTTTATTTTTTAGGTTTATCGAGCTGCTTGATACTTTCGCTTGGCGTAGGCAATTTTTCTGGCATTGTGCCGCCGAGTTCTTCAATAGTTTTGCGAACGGTACGACCGACTTCGTAATGCACCTTGTTGGCAGCTTCTTTGCTACTGATATTCTCACGGCGCAGTTTGTCTTCTGCCTGCGTGATGCGGAACAGGTTCGCACCGAGTTCCACACTGCCCATGTGGTCTAAAATCTCTTGATTAGGTTTGAGCTTCTTGCGACGTTTTATATCGCCAGCGGTTTCACCGCCATAAAGTCCCATGTAACCGCTATTTTGGAATTTGGCGAAGTCAAGGTTCGTTTTTACGCCTGCGGCAAAGGCTGCATCAGCGAGAGCAACGTTATGCTGTTTGATATTATTTCGTGCTTCAATGCGAGCGTCTATTTCCTTGTTGAAAGCTTCTGCTGCTTCAAGGTCATGGATATGGTCCGCACCGAGTTGCGCGAGCCACTGCTTGAATGGTTCGGCTTTAGGCGAGGGGATAGATTGGATAATACGCAGAATACCTTCTGTATTTGCGGTGTCAGTGAGACGCATTTTCCCGTCTTCTGCAAGCAATTTCAACCTGTGACAATTTGTCACGGTTTCATTACCTTCTGCTTTCATTCTTTGCTTTAGTTTGCGCCAATAAGCTGATTTATCTGCACTGTCGGTCAATGCACCGACAACATCGACAACAGAAAAGAACCATTCTCCAGCTTCATCGTTCCAAATGGAGCGAATCTGCGCACTCTGAAATAATTTTACATCTTTCATGTCTTCATTCCTCACTTTCAAAATCTATTAACCTAAACTCTCCACATGCAAAAAATATATATCGCTTTTCATCTGGCTTTTACAAGTCTAAACTGGTCGATTTCGACCAGTTTGTGCTTTTGTTTTTATTGTTGTTTTTTAAAGTGTTCAATATACTGTTTGTCACAAGAACGCAAGCCATCGATATGCTCAAACAAATCTGGCTTTATAGGAGCACCAAGTGGATCTAAAACAAAATCTATACCTTCTCTTCTGGCTAATTTAGCAGCAGGAACGAAATCGCTATCTCCGGAAATCAAAACTATTTGGTCTACTTGCTTCTTATATGCCAAAGATGCAATATCGATACCTATTTTCATATCTACGCCCTTTTGGTCAACGCTTATGTAAAAGTCTTGCTCTGTCAAATCCTCGAATTTTGTTTTACCGTTACACAATGCACGTAAGACCTTTTCTTTTAATGTATAATGAGCTTGGCCATCAGCCAGTTTACCCATTCGCAGAGCAAATTTGCGCTTTTTCTTTAGCTCTTCGAAGAAGGCAATGGACCATGTATACAGTTCTGTTTTAGAGAAGTCAACCTGCCTCTTTAGTAATGGGTGATATATCTTCTTCTCCATAGGAGGACAATCATAATAGAAAATTCGATAAAGTTCTACTTCTTTGTTGCTATTCTTGCCCTTGCTCTTATGTAGGTGCCTGTGACAATAATCTTCCAGCTCTTTTGCTCGCTCTATAGCTGGGATATCTCCCAAGACAGTTTGAGAACGCCTGCGATAAAAGCCCCCATCAACAAAAATTGCTACTTTCATAAATACCTCCTAAAATAAAAATGTCCCTGGATTCGGTGCTTCCCATATCGGCGGGAGACTTACTACCAAGGACGTTATTAGCATATAACCAGAACAATCTGTTCTTTGTAATATATATTTTAATATTATTTTCCTTGGTTGTCAATACGAATAGAAAAAACATTTGACTTTTAGCGGATTTTGTGGTAAAGAACCACGAATACACCACTATATATTGTATTACTCCTTTCTTATTATCCTAAGCTCTTCGCGCCTTCTTCCGCCTTGCGCTGGAGCTTGGCCAGCTTAACATCAATCAAATCGTCAATTTCTTCCTTGCCGTCAGCATCCAGCTGGCGGTATTTTTTTATGTGTGTTTCTTCCTGCTGGGTGAGGGAGAGAGATGGGGAAGCGGGAGCGTCAAAAAGCATAGCCGGTGAGATTTTGAGAGCTTTGGCTAATAGCATGATTTTAGTATGCTTCATTGTTGCAAGATTTCCAGATTCCCATCTGGAAACAGTTGCTTCACTTACTCCGACTCTTTCAGCTAATTCTTTCATTGTATAACCGCATTCTAAGCGTTTTTGTTTGATGATATCTTTTATATTCATTGGAACACCTCTTTCTGCTTATAGTATACAGTCAACCTTGCAAAAATGCAATAAAAACTTGCAAAAAGTGTTGACATTAGCTTCTGAAAATGTTATTATGAACTTGCAGAAATGCAAGAAAGAGGTGATAACAATGGCTACAAATATTCCCGAGTTAAAAGCAGAGTGTACTCGTCACGGAGTGACTTTGGAAGAACTCGCGTCGAGAATCGGCGTTAATAATGCAACTCTCTACAGAAAAATGACTGGTAAGAGCGAATTTTATCGCAACGAATTACAGGTTATTAGAGATGTGTTGTGTCTGAATGATGACAAATTCTTGCTTATTTTTTTTGACAATAAACTTGCAAAAATGCAAGAAAAGCAATCGGCTTATTAAGTGGCGCTGGCGGTAGGGAGGTAATGAAATGAAACTTGAGCTTACCCTTGACGAAGTTTCGGCCGTTGCTCAGGCTTTGTTATCCAAAGCGCAGGAAGCCGAAGAAGAAGCGCTGGGGTGCGAAAAGCTGCGCTGTGCTGCTGCCACTGAGTTTTGGCAAAAGAGAGCCAATCTTTACAGAAAGACTTTAGAGGCGGTAAAGGCTCAGCGCGCCAGCTGGTGGGAGGAAGCGCGAAAGCAATAATGAGCATACAGTTTACGCCGGATACACCGGCAACACGCCGCGCGTTTAATCGCTTGGCGCGGGAAAAGATGAAGCTGCGCCTGCTGGCGGACATCCACGCGGACCTCATGGTCTGCGAACTTGAAGGCTGGAATAAGGCAGAGTATCTGGATGAGCTGCTGGCGCTGGTGCAGGAGCTGAGGAAGGGAGGTGTGAGGGATAATGCTGATAGATTTTAAAATTCATGACTCCAAAAGAGCTAATGAGATTTTGAGTGCTATTGCTGCAAAAAAACGCGAAATTGACGATTTATGTTTTGAATTGCGTAAGTGCATGGCGGTGGAAATGGAATTAAAAAAGGACAGCCACGACAATGACTGCCCTGAAAATCAATGTGACTGCTTCAAGTAATCAATGATTTCGTGCTTGAAGTTATCCATAAGGTAGAAAGTTTCTCTTGCAAGAGTATGAATATCATCTTTGATTGCTGATGTGCGGTCAGCTTCTTCATACATAGTACGGATGGTTTCGGAGTACTCTATTAAAGAGTTTGTAAGCTTTTTATCAAGGTCATTCACAGTCATATTATTTCACCTCCTGTCTGTAGCTTAATTATAGCACGGATATGGAGAAGGTGAGGAGGAAAGGCGGTGGAGGGTAGATGAATGGAACAATTAAAAATGAAGTAAGTCAAGAGAAAATTAACACGTTAGGTAGTGTGCTGCTGCAGCTGGCAGAGGTGTGGTTTGCGGACCCGAATAACATGGCTGAATATGAGGGCCGGCAGGAGGCGAAGGCATCGTGAGTGCAAACCCTAAAATTACTGCAATTCATAATAAACTCGTGAGTGACTATATTGCCGTTACGCGGGCAGAACATGCTGCATGGCTTGACAACGCAAGGCTGCTATGGAGCGTATGGAAGAACGCAGGCGGCAGGCGCTGAAATACATTTTAAAAAATAAGGATAAATAGCTATGGGAGCGTCAAAGCGTAGAACCATATATTGTAGCCGGTGCGGCAAGCCTTTGACGCATTATCAATATATGGTTGCCAATAACGGTGAAAATGGATTTGTTTGCGCGGATGACCGCCTGTGCGGTTCGCGGCAAAGATTTAAGCGCTTTAGGCCGGGGAAAAATAAAAGTAAGGTGCTGCAGAAGCATAAGGAAAGGTGGTGTGAGTAATGGCGTTAACTTCGGGCGAATACTACAACAAAAAAACTGGCGCGAGCTATCGCGTTGGTTGGTACATCAATAAAGAGGGCAAGCGCGTGTATTGCATTGGCGTGAAGCGTAAGGGCTCAGATAATTATCGCAGATGGCGTAGCCGTTCCAATATGGATTTTAAGGAATACAATAAAATCAAGGCTGTGCAATGGCTTGATGAAAATAAAAGCCGTTTTGGTAATATGACCGATGTTGGTTATAGAAGCGTTGAAAATTTTGTTGAAATCAAGGGATAAAAGAAGCCTATCGGTTGGCGCACATGAGCTTTAAAATTTCACGGAGGTGCAAAAATGAGAAGCGTTTTAATTGCTATTACTGCATTGTTTATTGGCTGGAATAGCCATGCTATCTTTACCGAACCGGAAGATTATCGTCCTGTTGCGGTTACTGTTAGAGAAGGCGACACCTTAGAGCAAATAGCTTATCGCTTGAAAGAAAAATATAATGACGATCGTGACTGGAGATATATTGTATTTCAGGCTACGGTAGATAACCAGATTGGCGAATTTATTTATCCTGGCCAACAGATTATTTTCAGGGTGGTGAGAAAAAAAATGACTGCTTTGAAATATGCTGTTGAAACAGTGCATGCGTCTGAAATTCCTGGTGTGATGGAACATGACTGATAAATGTTTGAACTGCCGCTGGAGCGCAAAGAAGAAAATAAACTTCTACCCTTGCAGGGATTGCGCTCATCAGCGCGCCGATAGTGAATATGATTTCTTTACCTGGCCTGAACACCTTAATATGTTTGGCTTTGCAGAACTAGTAAGGTGTAGGAGCTGCGGGCGCAAAGTGCATATGAGCTATGGTAAAAATGGTTATAAGTATGTTATTTGCCATTGTGGAAATCATTTGCAGGCTAAGGCTACTGTGGAGGAAATGATAAAGCGGTGGAACAATAAACCACCTTCTAAGACGAAAATATGGAGGATTAAATAAGATGGATTATGTAAATGAACGTACTGGGGAAGTGCTTGAAGTTGAAAAGGTTACTTTGAGCAATCTCAGTAGCGGCGCGCTCAGCCGAATGTTTACTAACGAACTGCAAAAGCTGACTACGGAACTTATCCCTGGCGGTAAACCTGGCTCTATTAATATTAGCGTTAAGGCTGCTATTGTTTTTAATGAGGCGAATGATGCTGTGCTTAGGCTGGAGCCGGTGATAGGTACTAAGTATCCTAAAACTGCCGTTGAGGATTCCGAAGACAAAATTATTACTGATACAGGCGAAATAGTGCAGAAGATTGAACAGAATATGTTTGTAAAATAATAATGCTTATAGGAGGGCTGCCGTAGATATATACAAGCAGGCGCAGAACTAATTTCTGAAGAAGTATGGCAGCCCTGCTCCTATAAATTTTTTAGGCGGTGATTGTATGTCTGTTGAGATTGTTGTTTCTGCTGAAGAATTAAAGCAGACGATTGAATATATAGCGTTACTTGGCAGTAATGGCCCCGGGCGCAAAAAAGAGGACGATAATCAAGGCACTGGTTATATAAAGATTAGCGCGGTATCACCTCTGAAAAATAATAACTATATGCTGATGTTTGAGTGTATGAATAATGTGGAACAGCTGCGCTATCGTATGGAGGGGAAAAGCTACAAATCTAATGAACCGGTTGTTACTTATGTAGAAGCAAAGCGTATGATTGCGCTGGCTAAAACATTTGACGGTGATGTTACAATGGCTTTTGCTAAAGAGTATTTGGGACTGAACTGTGGCACCAGCAGATATAAAGTTAATAAGGTTGCTGCAGAGCTGCCTGAGCTAAAGATTCCTGCTGATGGTTCTATTACTATTAGTAAGGATTTTTTAGCAGATGCGGCAAAACACTGCAGTGTTGCTGTTGGCAAAGAATCTGCAAGACCATGGATGAATTGCATTCAGTTTAATTTCAGTGCTGATGGAAGAGCTGTATGTTATAGTACCGATTCGTATAAGTTGGCCAGATATACGTGCGACAACTCGGGAAGCACGACTGATATTAGCTGTTTAGTGCTTCCTAATGCTATAAATCATATTACTGATATGTGCGACCAAAATGAGGTAAAGCTTATTCCGACAGATGGCGCAATTTATGCTACAGCTGCTAGATTTGATTATATGAGCCGTGTAATGATTGGTAAGTTCCCGGATTGCGGTAGAATTTACAAAGATTTTCACGCAGTTAAAACCTTTGTAATTAACAAAGGGAAATTAGCTGTGGCGGTTTCCAGAGCTAATATTGTAGCTGATGATAAAGATTTTAAAATTAAGCTGGCCAGTGATGAAAATAATTTGTACATTGAGGCGAGCAGCGTTGCCGGAAACGGTGTTGAAGCAATAGCCTTAGAGTCGTTTGATGGTGATGATCAGGAAACTTACAGCTTATCAGGCATTAGCTTCAGCCGTCTTATATATGGCTGCGGCTCTGAAAAGATTTCAATTTCTACGTCTGGCAAGCTTAAACCTTTACTTATTGGGCCGCCAGACTGCTCTAACAGCTACGTTTTGACAGTTATGAGGGCGTAACTATGGACGGCTGGATTAAGCTTCACAGAAAGCTGCTGACAAGCAAGGTGTGGCATTGCATGGACGCGGAGGGGAAGGTAATACTGATTACTATTCTTCTGCGTGCAAGTCACTCTATAACACGGTGGCAGATTACTGCATCTAAGACCGCCGCGCTCAATCCTGGCGAGCTTTTTATTACTTACCGTACTTTTGCCGTAAAGTGTGGTGTATCTACCAAAAAGCTGGGTACCGTCCTTCAGCAGCTTGCAGGATTAGAATTTTTGACAATGAGGAAAAACAAAGATGGCACTATTATCAGCATCTGCAACTGGTATAGCTATCAGACACCGGAAACACCTTTGGAAACACATATGGAAACACCTGCGGAAACACCTGAAAAGCAAGGCACTGACTGCGGTTCGGGCACAAATACCGACTTTGTGGAAACGCAGATGGAAACAACTTCTGGAACACCTTTGGAAACACATAACAAGATATATATAT
>ERZ1034710.518-NODE-518-length-11277-cov-5.716717_pt1 | contig 11277 bp, 14 predicted proteins | sample MGYA00520597_ERZ1034710 | MGnify/ENA primary metagenome ERZ1034710 (study PRJEB33766, sample SAMN09781714) | gut metagenome | biome: gut microbiome | host: Homo sapiens | place: Madagascar | study: EMG produced TPA metagenomics assembly of the PRJNA485056 data set... | reverse complement strand
GCTCTTTACGCTTTCATATCAAAATTGCCTTGTGACATTATATTTTCATTCATACCACCAGTTCTTTGTTCACTGTTTAATGCTTTTCTTGCATCACAAAAAGCCTCATAATATGTCGATTTTAACGCCGAATGTACCTGTGACTCTGCTTTTGTTTCCTTTTCTTGCCAGCCTACTCCCTCTGTATATGTCAGAACTTCTTCACCACATTCGTTATATACATGAGCTGCTGATCCTGTTCCCTCTCCCTGAAACTCTGCCTCATATGGTATCCCGAACAAAATACAGAGCCATTTTTTATCAGCTTTTTCAACTTCTTTCATTGCGGACATATTGCCGGCATTCATTGATTGGTTGAACTTACCTATCAGTGCTGCCCGATTTGGTGCCACTTTAGCGACCTCTGCTTTCCGCAAGTTCATAAACTCATTTCCCATATATATGTTGTTTTTCGCATCTTTCTTAGCCAATTCAACAATTTTTTCTTTTAATGAATCTGTTAATTTCCACTTGTTCTTTTCAGAAGTTTTTTTAGCACTACTGCTAGAACTTCCAGATACGCTTACCGTATTGATAGCATTTGATATATTCATCTCTATTACCTCACTTGAAAATTTGTTTTCAATATAAACATTTGGCACATATCATCAATACCCCTTGCAGAAAATGGCACAAAAAAGCTCAGACAACAGACACTATCTGTTATCTGGTCTTTTTACGTTTGAACTCGACAACAAACAGATTATCCTACTCATATCTTGCTTAATGTTCTTCTAAAATCTGCTGATTATAAGCCCTCAGCGCCAATGCCTTTTTATTAAGTTCGATATTTCGCTCTTTATGCTTAAAATTCTCTTCTTTGCGAAACTCCAGTATGTCCTTACGAGCCTGTATTTGTTCCTCAATATATTCCTCTAAAATCTGCTTTTTTCTATCTTTCTCATTTTTCTTTTTTACATTATTTTCATGTTTTGAAGAAATTCCCTTAGTATAACTATCGTTCTCTTTCATTCCTTTAGTATATCCGTAACACCCTTCCCACGTACTATCTACATGAGTATACGCTATTTGTGGAATGTTGCCTCCAAAATCAACTGCCTTATTCTTTGCCAAGGCATCTAATATTTTTTGCTCATATTCCGGATCAGTCTGCATCCTTTTATAAGCAGCATCCGTAATATCAATAACCCAATTCATATTTCTCTGTGACGGATGAGTATATAGTGCATCCATCTTTTCATTAAAATACGCCTTGTATTCCTCTAAAGTCATATCTTCTGGGGAAACCGGATTTTTCTCTGTGACCTTGCCAGCAAATCCGTCATTTTTTCCCGTGCTGTTTACATTCTTGGTGTTTCTCACTGTTGCTACATTATTATGATAATAATTCTGTCCTATTCCACTAATGCTCATTTTTGAATCCTCCATTGTTATGATATGGTTCCCTTTGCGTTTTCTCCGTACTCCTTTTTCAGTCGTGCCAGTTCATCATTATAGATAGATGTAAATACACGTGCCCTTGCAAATTCTTCCTCTGTGCTTATGGCTTTCCTGTCCGGTGAAACAGTCTCACCATGCTGCATACATAATTTTCGGTATGCCGCATCATCCCGCTTCCCGGTGGCAAATTCCTTCTGTGCAAGTTCCTTTATAGCTTTCTCGAATTCTTGCTCCGACATTACAGGCTTATCACGTTTCGTCATAATATTATCCCAATTCGGTTTTGTGAATTGAATATCAACCGGCTTGAAACGCAGTGCGAAATTTCCATAATCACATTGAGCTAACGGATTATTGGGATTTTTCTTATTGCCAAACATCTGCTGCACCAAGTAACTATTTATTGCACCAAACGACCATAACATTTAAAGCATCACCACCGCTTGGAACTTCTCTGAGTCACATGAAATGACAAAGTCTCCGCCGTATTTATCCACAACAGCTTTTACATTCGACAGACCGATGCCATGCATCCCTCCATTGGAATCCAGCACGATGCCATCCGTGATTTGTACTTTTTCCACGACAGGATTCTTTACAGAGAAAATTATCTTCCCGTCTTCCTGAACCAGCTTGATGTGGATGACGGCTTTCCTCCCAGCCTTTACGACCTTTACACACTCACGAATGGCATTGTCCAGAAGGTTGGACAGCAGGATGACCGTTTCCTCCTCGTTCAACCGCATTCCACTCATGTCGCCTACCTTGAATATCATGGAAGTCCCCTGCTCCCTTGCTAAATGAAACTTTTGGTTCAGGACTGCGTTCACGACAGGATGGTTCGTATTAACCGCTGACATCTCAACCAATATATTCTCTGTCAGTTTCTCTGCAAGCGTGGCGGCTGCCTGCGGGTTACCTTCCTTTATCAGAACCTGTATTGTCCTTATCTGGTTTTTATAATCATGCATCTTTCTCCCCTGCCGCTCATAGACTGTCTGCATATCCCGGTAATATGCAAGCTGACTTTCTTTCTTCTGATCTGTCAGCGCACTTTCCCGTAGTAGTTCTCCCTTTTCAAGGATGTCCTGCATCAGCTCCATCACAAGGAAATTCATCACAATCAATCCTACTGTGAAGAAAAGGTAGGATGCTTGTACCTTTTTGTCACTGCTGTAACAGTAATACATGAGCAGCATAGCTGTTGCGGTAAACAGCGGCATCATGCCAAATTTCCACCATTCCTTATGAGAAATTCCCTCATAGTTGTTCTTTCCTTTCCATATTTTCCTCAATATAAAAATCAGGCAGACCCAAACCAATTTTACAGGCAGAATCAGATAAGTAAGTTCTGAAACATACATTTCATTCTTAATAATCAATATGTTCTCGATTTGTAATGACAGGAGGTCTGTCAAAAATAACATCGAATAATTCAAACTTGAAAAGAAAATGCAATGTTGCCAGTCTGCCCAATAATACACCTTGCAGAATACTATATAAACCAAAATTACCAACAACGCCTTGATTCCCATTGAATCAAGGTACTCTCCCAGGAACGATACAGTCACAGTAGACAAATAGAAAGCAATATACCTACTCCTCTCCAGACACTTCATTCTCTTTCTTTCCATAAAGGTATCAAAAAAATACACACTTCCCCATGTCTCTATCGCCATGAGGAAAAACGAAAGCAACCACATTCCTATAATTTCCATTACTCTATTTTTCACTATGCTTTGACATCAAAACTGCTTTGCAAATTTTCTTCATTTACGGATTCCCCTCCTACTATCGGAAGTCCTCTTTTTGCATTTCCCCATGCTTCATTATAAATCATGCACATTTCTGTTTGCCTCGCTGCCTCTGCATTCGTGGTATACATTGTCCATCCATTGTTGGAATAAGTTGCTACCATCTCCCCATTCTTATCATAAAATTCTATGTACTCACTATTGCCCGATGGCAGTTTCTGATACTTTACTTTCCCCTCAAGCAGAGTTGCGACAAAATCTATCGGCTTTAACACATTATGTCTATTTCTTGAAACAGCTTTTAATCCAGAAGTAATGATTCCCTTTCTATCCGGGGATACTTCTGATGTATAATTTTTCATCAATTTGTTAAAGCCATCTGATTTATTTTGAAATGTACCCTTTTCAAAATCTTTATAAGCCTGCGCTACAATCTGCTTTCTGTATTCTTCATCACTAATACCGCTTTTCTTTTTGGAAAACACATACTTATCGTTAAAATCGGGCAGATGGACACCGCCTATACTTCCTGCTCCTGAAAAAATCCTTTGTTGTAATGAACCATTGGACGAATTAACCTGCATTATTCCACCCTCTCCTGTAAATTTCCTAATTTATTCAGCATCTCATACATCCGGCTACTACCGAACATATAATTTTGCAAAACAAGAAACTTACCTGTCTGTTTGCTTTCTTGATATAACTTGATATAGGCATCCTTCGCCTGATAAAAGCTGTCCTCCAATTCTTCAATCTCTTTTGTTGGCGCTTCAGGAATATTCCCCAGAAAGACCTGTCCCCGGGCTGCTATTCTGGCACAGGATTTCTGCCATGCCACTTCCTGCTCATATTGCATATCCAGCCACTCAATTTCTTCTTTCGTCCATGGTGTACCACCTGCTGATGATATTGACATATCTCTTTCTCCTTACTTAAAATCACTATCCAAGCGAAAAAGCACTATCCGTAACCGCTTCCGTCATAGCATTTGCTTCATAAGCATTAGACGCTTTTGACAACAGCCTTTCATTGTTCCACGACCGTAATAATCGGCTTCTTTCCTGTTCCTGCTTTGCAATCTTTTCATTCAACATTTCCTGCTGCTGTTTTTTAACCTGCGCCCGTTTTTCCAGATATTCTTCCAAAAGCTCTTTTTGTCTATCTTTCTTGTTGCTTGTCTTTTTATAAAAACTATTTTTTGAACGTATGTCAAATTCCGAATCATAACCAACGGGCCATGAGTCTGCACGATAGTCATTTAAAGAACTTCCGACCGTAATCATTACTGAACAGTTTCTTGGAGCATATGAATCTCCCCAGTCTCTCTGAACTAAATTCAAAATCTGCTGTTTATATTGCGGATCTTCTTTCATTTTCTTAAAAGCATCCTCTGATATATTAATCGCCATATTACTAACTGTCCGGTGATTATTTATTCTGGATAGCTCATCATAAAATTCTTTCTTAAAAACCTCTAATTCCTCTTCCGGTGTCATCTGTTCAGTTTTCTCAGTCTCACTTATCTGCTTTGCAGAAAGTTCCTTTGAAAACACCTTTTCCCCTCTTTGGTTGTTCCTTGCTTCTGTTATCATTCTGTTTTCTCGCAAGTAATTGTTTTGTACCATCAATGACATATTTACAATTCTCCTTCGATGGAATATAAGACCAGTTTGGTTCTCCATTACTACCAGAAGTAATTAACTGTTCCCTTCCAACTATTCTCGTATTTTAGATGCCAGCACGGTATAAAATTCTTTTTCCTGTTGCAGATATGCTGCCCTTTCATCTGTAACTGCTGCCAGCGGATTTTCTATTCTCTCCAATACTTTGTCGATAGCTGCTAAACAACTTTCTTTCGTTTCACCAAAAATATTGTCATCACCACCTGTCAGAAAATCCTGCTCTACCGATAGCTGCGTTAATGTACTGGTTACATCTGTCTGAAATGGATTAAAACCAGTTTCTTCCAATGCTTCCTGCCACGCCGCCTTTACACTCTCCGGCACTGTCTGAAGGTAATAATCACTAATATATGCAACCTGCTTTTTGGTCTTTTCGTCTGCAAACTGATAGGTTCTGTTATTCGCTTTTAACTGTTCATATGCCGCCTGCGCATCACTGTTCGCTTCTGACTCATACCATCCATCTTTATTTTTGCTATATTTCATACCATTGACCGTAAAATCTTTGGAAGTGTCTATGCCCAGATAAGACATAACATCCGTAATTCCTTCTGTATACCGGGCATATTCCTCCTTTGAATGTGCTACAGTAGTCATTGTTCCACCCGCATTTCGCAGCATGGATGCCAATGCATCTGCCATTCTCTGTGCTTTTACATATGATTGTGTACCATACGGATTATCTCCACCAGAAACCTCTACTCCATGCGCTGTAGCCGTAAGCACATGACCTCCATTAACACGTATTCTTTGCCCTTCCGCAATATTAACAGAATTATTCTGTCTGCTAAGTGACGAACTCTTCGCCAATTTGATAGGTGTTTTTAACACTTGAACCAAATCTTCTACCGGATTTAGTAAGTGCTGCGACATCGCCTCATTATAGGTTTCCTTATCTTTAATAGCTGTATTTTTGTAATTAGATGTAAGTCCTCTTGTATTAGGATTAATATAACTTGATATTGACTGCATTGTCTCAATCTCCTTCGTTTTTTCTAAATTCTCTTTCCTTCTATGTCCAAATAGCTAAGCCTTATTTGTACTTACTATTTGCACTTGTCAAATCAAGATAAGCATCCATACTTTTCGTCCAAAGCAACGATAAATCAAACCTTCCTAATTTGTTTAAATCTTCTATGCATTCTTTAAACATTGAAATAAAATCTCTTCTGTCATTAAGCCCCATATTACCAGCTTCAAGCGGCAAAGACGTAAAACCTCCCTGCTTCTCCACTTTGTAATGTGCCTCCAATGCACGCATTTCGACTACTGTGGCGTTTGATGGATCAACGTCATTGATATATATTCTTTGTTCAAACTCTTTTCCGTTTTCATCCACACCTTTCGCTAACACTACAGGATTTTCATCCGTCGAATCATCCGCATATTTAAGGCAATAAGAAAGACCTGTACCATTACCTCCTGTCCACAACATATTATCTGTTGTGAATATCTGATATACCTTTGGTGTTTCAGCCGTATAAAATGTCTTTTCCGCAGATGCAGGTGCTTTCATATAATTACTTTTTTGTTGACCGTACAATGAAGATACGGTATCCAGACCAGAACCAATGTTCATATTTCTGTTCCTCCAATCATTTTATCTGAATTGTACCGTCTGCCATGACAAACTGTACATTTAACCCAGACATAATACCTTTGTGCTGAGTCTGTTTATATGCTAAAATTTCCCGGATATCGCTTGCGTAATCCTGATAGGTCAGATTCCCTCCCGAATATTTAATAGGTCATCCAATGCTTTCGGCAGACCATGTCCCTCCTATTTACCATTGCATCTACCCATTTATCACATTCATTCCTTTTGAAATGCTTTCAACTTTCACCGAATCCTCAAATGTAACTGTCATCTGTGTATCGTAAGTTTTCCATTCAAACTGCGACCAGCTTACACCGTTACCGGTATGCTCATAAGCCTTGATTGCATCGTTATATTGCTTTTTTTGTTTTTCTGAATATTCCGGCACATTTTCAGTATTATTTATTTCCAACAACATTCTTAAACTATCCGGCACTCCATCTAACGCTTTTCTCCACGCTTCACTCTGTTGCTTTGCAACCGCCATCTCATACTGCATAACATAATCCTGATATGCCTTTTCTCTCGCAGCACTTGCTTCTTTATCTACCTTTAACAACTGCCGTTTGGTATCTTCCGTCAATTCTACATCTGCACCATTGACCGTAACATATCCTCTTGCAACTGCCCTGCTAACCATTGCAGAATCAGAGAAATGCACAATATAAGAATTTTCTTTATCTCCTTTTGTGATACCCAATACATCCTTTCAAGATGTTGCTGTGATTTTTTCTTGTCCGCATACCTTTTTACTTTCTGCATTCTGTTGGCTATAACGCGGATATTTGCTATATAAATTTTTCTGTCGGTCATAGATGGAAGCAATCTGATTATTTAAAATGTTCATAGTCCACTGCCCTCCCTTGCTTTTTTTATCGGATAAAATAACTTGTTCTCCCAGCCCCATATCATCACACTCGTTTACAACCCCAAAGTCATTTTACTTTCGCTCCATAAATCCTATGATTGAAAAAATCAATCCTAAAACCATATGATTCTTCTGTCAATCAGAACCAATCTGCTTTCTCCTATCGGAGTCCAAGCATACACACTCTTGCAATATAACGTATCATCAGCTCCGAGCCTGTGCTTTCTGTATATTATCTGACCAATACTTATTGCTGAAAAAATTCCCATTTCTAGGCAAATTTCTGAACATATCCATAAGAATATCATATGACAAGCCTGATGTGTCCACAAACATCTCTTTCCCATCTTTCGATTTAACTGCAATTCCGTTATCACCCACATACGCTACTGTATTGTCATCTAATTTCTGTATTAATCCCGTCATTTCCCCAAATTTCTTTAGAGCGAACTCCCCGGATTCTTCACAAAGTTTTCGGAACTTTTCTGCATCCTCACCTACCATATACGGATATTTTCCGTCTCTAATATACCATGAAATTCCCGTTTCTGAATCCGTGTATTTAGGATCCGTTAATGCCCACTCTTTCAAAGGAACACCCTGATACCATGCTGTCATTTTTTCACTGGAATCATTGCTTATTTCTGGTTCATCATTTTGAATTTCTTTCTCAGCAATTTCATCCTGCCCCTGTTCATATCCTCTACATAACACGTTACACTTTAATGCCTCATAAATTTCTTGAACATTTGCATATTTGTTAACTGCTGCAACATTCGGTATTTCTAACACTCCCTTTTGTTGAAAATCCTGTGATTGATTATATTTTGAACCAGATTTTCTTCCTGCATAAATATTGTTATTTATAGCGGTATTTACCATATTTACCATATTTATAATCCCCCCTGTAGCGGTATCTCCTTCCCATAATTATTACACAAAAGTATAAATGAATTTATTTATACTCAAATGTTCCAGCTTTTACTTTCTTGCATTCCCAGCAAGTAATCTTGAACATACTTCTGGTCAACTACATTCTGTGCAAGAGCCTTCTGATCGAGTAATTGTCGCTGTGCCTTTTGGTCGATATGCTTTTCCAGCATCATCTTCTGCATAAGTTCCCGCTTTTGGCGTTCACTTGCCACATACTCGCTGTCCCTCTTGCGCTGTGCGGCTCTACGGTCAGCATAGGTACGATTAGAATGATAAAACGAACCTTCTGCTTTCTTATCAGCCCATTGCTGTTTGGATGCTTTTGTCGCCGCACTATCATTATCAAAAACATTCATACCATAGCTGGTTGCTCCAGACCCTGTAATTGTTGTTGTAACATGGGCAGCAATAGGGACCCCATGAGAAGCTCTTGCATCTGCACGAAGCCAATCCATAATTTCTTTGCGATAGGCGGGATCTTCCTTCATTCTTTTGAATCCATCTTCTGTGATATGTACAGAATTGGACAAAATAGCCGAGGAGTTCATTTTATCAATTTCAGCCAGTTCCTCATAGATTTCCTGTTTGAACGCTGCCATCTCATCAACTTCGGATACTTCTTTTGTTGCCGCTGTCTTATCTGTTTGGCTTGTTGCCTGTGCGCTTGTGTTCTGTACCATCTGAGAAAAATCCTGCATTTTCACTATGCCTGCTTTTTGCATCATACCAGAAGAACGATATGCCAACATTGCGGCACTGGAATATCCACTAATCTGCATAGCTGTAACCCATCCTTTCCATAGTTATTACATAAAAGTATAAATGAATTTATTTATACTCAAATGTTCCAGCTTTTACTTTCTTGCATTCCCAGCAAGTAATCTTGAACATACTTCTGGTCAACTACATTCTGTGCAAGAGCCTTCTGATCGAGTAATTGTCGCTGTGCCTTTTGGTCGATATGCTTTTCCAGTATCATCTTCTGCATAAGTTCCCGCTTTTGGCGTTTACTTGCCACATACTCGCTGTCCCGCTTACGCTGTGCAGCTTTGCGTTCAGAATAATAAAAGGCATCATCCTTTTTTGTATCAAACAACATTTTTGTTGCAGGGTCTTTACTGTAAAGATCATCGCTCGCAGTATAGGTAGTTGCTGTAACACCATTTATTGTTGTTGTTACATGAGCATTAAACGGAAGTGAATGTGACACCCGTGCATCTTCCCGAAGCCAATCCATAATTTCCTTACGGTATTCTGGATCTTCCTTCATTCTTTTGAATCCATCCTCTGTAATATGCACAGAGTTGGAAAGAACCTTAAATGAACCCATACCATTGATCTCTGCCAGTTCCTCATAGATTTCCTGCTTGAACGCTGCCATCTCATCAACTTCGGAGACTTCTTTTGTCGCCGCTGTCTTATCTTTTTGGCTTGTTGCCCGTGCGCTTGTGTTCTGTACCATCTGAGAAAAATCCTGCTTTTTCACTGTGCCTGCTTTTTGCTTCATACCAGAAGAACGATATGCCAACATTGCGGCACTGGAATATCCACTAATCTGCATAGCTATAACCCATCCTTTCATTAATTTCAAGCCCCAAATCATTGATTTTTGGACTTTTTCTTTAAACAGTTACCTCATAACAAGTGCTAAAGTGCATGAACATTCATTGTATCAAGTACTGAATAGCTGAAAACAGGTACACCAAATAAAGCATCCATTACTTTATAAAGGCTATAATTCCTCTGTTCTACTATGATGATGAACCTTCTGTGTCTAATGGCATCATGTGCCAACTTCCTTCGTCCCATCTGCTCATACACTGAGTGCCGGCTAAGCTTTCAAACAGGGTCATGCCCTACGGAGAGTACTACTGCCAGCTACAGCTCTTGTTTGTTTTGATTGTTACTGACCTTCCTTTGCTGCAGGGACTCTTTTCAGTGGACGCCTCCCCTGCTTTATCAGTTGGTCTTGGTGCTGATGTAGTGCACTCCACACTCCATCTGGTTTACGGGTTTCTTTTCCAGACCCCTGCCCGAATCCAGATAAACTCTGAATCCCGGCAAGGGTCTGGATTTGTAATGCTATCTTAAGTAGTACTTATGCTGCCTGTGGTATTGACTGATCTGGTCTTACAATGTCTCCCAATCCCGGCAGCTTTTAACTGGGACTGAACAGAACTGCTGTTCAACTGAGACAACTGAAAACTGCCTATTACATTTACTCCTGATGTCCCGAATGTTTTTTGAAATAAAAAAGCATAATCTGTAATCTTTGACATAAAACATCCTCCCATCTCTATTCCAAAAAATTATAACTTTTCCAATGTTAATAATCTGCTCAGTTTCTCTATTTCCTTTATCGGATAAAATAACCTGTTCTCCTAGTCCCATATCATCAAACGACCATATTACGCACACAAAGACCATCTCTTTACAAGATGACCACAGCCTTAAATTCATTTTCATCGCAGGAAAGCACCATGTCGCCGCCATATTTATCCACAACTGCTTTTACATTTAACAGCCCAATGCCGTGATGATCCCCTCTTTTGCTCTTTATTGTGTCATTTTCAATTTCCACCTTTTCTGTCACCGGATTTCTTACCGCAAATATCAGTTTATGTTCTTCTCACTCTAATTTCAGATGAATGACTGCTTTTCCGGTATTTTTCAGTACCTTTTCACTCTCCCGGATTGCATTATCCAATAAATTAGAGAGCAGAATCACAATCTCTTCCTCCTCCAGACATATCTCCTGCAAATCCCCTACTTTCAGGATCACTGCTATGTGTTTCTCCTGCATGCTGCGGTACTTCTGGTTTAAAACAGCATTGACCACCGGATGATTTGTGTTGATTGCCGACATCTCGACAGCTATGCTCTCTGTCAGCTTCTGCGTAAATGAAAGTGCCTCATCTGTGTGTCCATTCTTTATCAATGTCTGGATCGTGGAAAGCTGATTTTTATAATCGTGCATTTTTCTTCGCTGACGCTCATAGATTT
>ERZ1034710.514-NODE-514-length-11306-cov-3.876900_pt1 | contig 11306 bp, 10 predicted proteins | sample MGYA00520597_ERZ1034710 | MGnify/ENA primary metagenome ERZ1034710 (study PRJEB33766, sample SAMN09781714) | gut metagenome | biome: gut microbiome | host: Homo sapiens | place: Madagascar | study: EMG produced TPA metagenomics assembly of the PRJNA485056 data set... | reverse complement strand
TCATTGCCGGCAGGCTTGTTGCCACATCCGGTCAGCATGGAAACGGTCATTGCCGCTACTAAGAGCACGCTTAATACTTTCTTTTTCATCTTAAATAACCTCCTTATACTTGTAAAGTACTACCTTATAAAATATGAAACGCTTTTTGCCTTCCATAAGTTACCTGTCTTCGATATCGTCCACCCAACGCATTTCGCCGGGTTTCAGATCCAGCACATACGCACATTTTCCTTTGATATACAGCTCTGTGTGCTGTGCCTGTGCTGAGTTGTTGATTACTGCGATCTTGCCGGTCTTCTGGAATACCGTTACTTCGGTATCCACATTCGTTACATAGTAACGCTTCATCTCCTGCTCCATGCCGGCTGCATAATAGATTGCCCGAAGCAGAAGTCTGCAGTTCTGTGGAGAATACGGAAGACCTGCAAAATACACACTGTGTCCTCTGCCATATTCATTGACCACCAGCTGGCTGTATTCCCCATCCATCGCAAGGATCTGATAATGTCCGCCCTGTGCATAGACGCGACTGGTTCCCTCGCCGAAATCTAATGCTCCTTCAATATCCTCTAAGATAAAGTGATCTGCATTTTTCTCATTGTACTTGTCCGTGCTGAGAGAGAAGCACATCTCGCGGTCTACACCGAGTACATCGGACAATTGGAAATATCTTCCCTGATACTGATAAGCGGTAGGCTCACCCACACCGATGAAGCCGCCTCCCTGATCCACAAAGCGTCTGATATTGGTCAGGACCTTTTCGTCGATCCAGTTCTCCGCGCCGCTGAATGCAGTGTACGCATCCCCGACATTAATGATGACCTTGATTTCCTCAGGGATGCCGTTCCTGACATCGTCAAAGGAAATGAACTCGACCTCAAAAGGCATTCCGCTTAAGCATTCCAGTACTCCCTCTGCGGAATAAGTTTCCCTGTGCCAGATCGCATGATGTACCTGATTGGACATCCACCTTCTCTGACTGCCCCAACAGTTCAGGATCGCCACCTTGAAAGGTGCCACATAGGAAGCTGTCCCCTGCATATTTTCATGGATCTCCCGAAACTGTGTTACTACATTTTGTATTTCATCAATGAAACCGGGCCAATTGCTTGCCAGCTTCAGATAACCACCATATCCGATCCTGTCCAAGGGAGACCTGAGTAATGCTCGCCTTGCTTTTCTCCAGTTATCCCTTGCCTCTCCGATCGGGTCACCGCCCTCACAGAACACATCCGGGAAAAAGTAAGGCAACAGCCGTCCTTCGGTATAATCCACTCCCTTGATATCAGAGATCATGCGGAGTGTCACACCGCTTCCGACAGAGCCTACCACTGCATCCAGTCCGATGCCTGCGAAATATTTACCGTAGGGTTCTGTTCCGATCCAATGATCTCCGAGGAACATCATCGCTTCCTTGCCATAAGAATGTACAATGTCTACAAGCTCCTTCGCCAGCGCACATACCTCGATCTGCTGGAACTCTATGAAATCCAGGAACTGTCTGCTGGGAACGCGGAACATGCTGTTGTGATATCCCTGATCCACAATGTACTCCGGGCGGAATTTGTAGCCTGCCCATTTTTCAAACTGTTCCAGGATATAGGGGCTCACACTTGCACTGTATCCGAACCACTCTACAAATTTTTCCCGCTTCTTGTCATCGAAGGTCAGTGTGAACTGATGGAAAAAGGTAGTGAAGCGGACCACGTCGATATGAGGATTGTCCTCGCACCATTTTCTCAGCTTGTCTTTGACATACTGTTTGGTCTTGGGCTGTCTCACATCATAAGTCAGCTGATGCGGTGTATCCTTCCAGTCATTGGTGATGAAATTGTACATGTGCACCGGATCCCAGATCAAAAATGCCAGGAAGCTTACCGTATACTCATGATAGGGGATCGTACGGATCTCCACTTCACCGGATGCCTCATCAAATTCCCATGCATCCGTCGGCACTACCTCACCGGTCGTTCTGTCGATCACTTCCCACCAACGCTTCGGATCATCCAGCGTGTTGACCTTAAGCTGCTCCGTATGGAAGCCTTCCATCAGACGGATGCGGAGTGTTTCCCCTCTGGCGGTGATGCGGTTGCTGATCAGGTATTCCTGCTGGATCTCCTCCGGATGCTTCATTGCCCACGCATTATCCTTTCGCGTGGTATAATAAGTTGCATATTTCTTCACCGGCTCTGACAAAAGTGCTTCCGGCATTTCGGTTCCGTCACAGTCTCTTAACGCATCTGCGCCCAGAAGATTTTTTAACCGTATTGTTTCGTCAATGATGTCTGCATCGGTCGGCAGCGTCAGTCTTCCTGTCATCGTATGGTTTCCTCCCCATCGCTTTTCTACTATCTTGCAGCTGATGACTAAAGTATATCGACTTCCGGACCTGATATCAATTTCTTTGTTGCTAGTTTTGTTATGTTTATTGCTATTTTGTTACTAAAATGGTGGATTTTTTGAAATGATTATGTATAATATGCTTATCAAGATCATACATATTTTTAATTTTTCGTCTTTTTTACGAATGTTTTTGTGAAATGTTGTTCTTTTTATATATTTAATATAAAAAATACGATAGATTTGAAAAAGTGCACAATAAAAATAAGATAAAGAAGGTATCTATTTATGAGTAATGAATTTATCAATATCGGCTCCGCAAACAGTTCTCCGGAACAGTTCCAGCTGCGTTACATCTCCATCTCCAAATACGAAGGTGACTGGCAGTCCCTTCCGCATACCCATCACTTTTCAGAACTGTTCTATGTCCTGCGGGGTGAGGGAGCCTTCTATATAGAGAATGAAAAGGTGCCTGTGAAGACGGACGATCTGGTCATCATCAACCCTTATGTAGAGCACACGGAGAAAACACTTCCCAACGATCCCATGGAATATATCGTATTCGGTGTGGAAGGGCTCGCATTTTCGTTTTCCGGTGCGGGGCAGGACAACCCGAAGGGCTACAGCTTCTACAGCTATGGCTCTGATAAAAAACAATTCATCAACTTTGCCCAGCTGATGATGCAGGAATTCCGCGACAAGCTTCCCGGCTTTGAACAGGTATGTCACGGACTGCTTCAGGTGCTCCTGGTATATATTTCCCGGAAGCAGAACCTGTCCGTCATCTCCGACTCCTCCTTCCAATTATCCAAGGAATGTGCTCTGGCGAAGCGGTATATCGACTCCAATTATTCCCAGAACATTACTTTGGATTCCCTGGCGGAGATCACGCATATCAACAAATTCTATCTGGCACATTCCTTTACCGAATGTGTCGGGCAGTCTCCGATCAATTACCTGACAGACCGGAGGCTGGAAGCCTGCAAGGAGCTTCTGGTATCCTCCAATCTGTCGGTAGCGCAGGTAGCCACCAGTGTCGGGTTTTCTTCGCAGTCTTATTTCTCACAGATCTTCCGCAAAAAGACCGGCATGACACCGCGCCAGTACCGGAGCCGGTATGCTCGGAAATAATTTTTTCTCCTACAGCCGGATCTTCTTCAGACGGTCCACTGCCTCTACGGTATTCTCGTAGCTTCCGAAAGCCGTCAGGCGGAAGTAATGCTCACCGCTTGGTCCGAATCCGGAACCGGGGGTACCTACCACGTTGACATTCTCTAACAGATAATCGAAGAACTCCCAGCTGGTCATGCCGTTCGGCGCCTTCAGCCAGATATAGGGAGCGTTCACACCGCCGGATACGGTAAATCCCGCTTCTTTTAAGCCGTTCAGGATATAATGTGCGTTGTTCATGTAATAAGCAACCTGCTCCTTCAGCTGTGCCTTACCTGCCGCAGAGTAAACGGCCTCACCGGCGCGCTGTACGATATAGGGTGCTCCATTGTATTTGGTGCCGTGTCTTCTTGCCCACAGTGCATGGAGGCTCACATCCCCGCTCTTTAAATCCTTGGGGATCACGGTAAAGCCCAGACGCACTCCGGTAAAGCCGGCATTTTTGGAGAAGGAACGGAACTCGATGGCACAGGTTCTGGCTCCTTCACATTCATAGATACTGTGAGGCACATCCGGTTCGGAAATATATGCTTCGTATGCCGCATCATACAGAATGACAGCACCTACTTTATTGGCATAGTCCACCCATTCCTGCAGCTGCGCTTTGGTAATGGTGGCACCGGTAGGGTTGTTGGGGAAGCATAAATAGATCAGATCCGGGGTCTCCTTCGGAAGCTCCGGTGCGAATCCGTTCTCTGCCAGACAGGGCATATAGATCACATCACTCCAGGTCTCGGACTTCGGATCGTAAGTGCCGGTTCTGCCTGCCATGACATTGGAATCCACGTATACCGGGTATACCGGATCACATACCGCGATCTTATTGTCCAGGCTGAAGATCTCCTGAATATTGCCGCAGTCACATTTTGCTCCATCGGATACAAAGATCTCGTCCGGTGCAATATCGCAGCCTCTTGCCTTATAATCATTTTCGGCGATCGCGTTGCGCAGGAATTCATAACCAAGGTCGGGAGCGTAGCCATGAAAAGTCTCCGCTTTTCCCATCTCATCCACCGCACCGTGCAGTGCATCAATGATGGCAGGTGCCAGAGGCTGCGTCACATCTCCGATTCCCAGACGGATGATCTTCTTATCCGGGTGTGCTGCGGAGTAGGCATTTACCTTTTTACCGATGGTGGAAAATAAATAGCTTCCGGGAAGTTTTAAATAGTTGTCGTTTACTTTAAACATAGTACGTTCTCCTCTCTATTGTCCTTTTCTATATCAGTCGATGGAGTCCGGGTCGACTTCACCTTCAAATACGATCTTCGCAGGTCCTGTCATATAGACCAGGTTCGCCTTCCGATCCCATCTGATGTGCAGTTCACCGCCCAATAATTTAACCGTGATTTCATCGTCCGTCAAACCATTCAGCACGCACGCCACCGCCGTGGCGCAGCATCCGGTACCGCAGGCAAGCGTCTCTCCGGTGCCTCTCTCCCAGACGCGCATGAATACATTTTTCCGGTCCAGGATCTCTACGAATTCCGTGTTCGTCCGGTTCGGAAAACAGGAATGGTGTTCGAACTTCGGTCCGATCTTCTCAATGTCGAGATCCTTTACTCCGTTCATAAATACAATGGCATGGGGATTGCCCATGGAGACACAGGTCATACGGTATTCCTCGCCGTCCACCGTGATCGGCGCATCCACTACAGCAGATCCCACCGGGGTCTGCTGTGTCGCTTCCGCTATCACCGGTACCTCCATAGGTGCCAGGACCGGCTGTCCCATGTTCACCTGTACCAGTGTTACATGCCCTCTGTCCGTGGCGGTCCTGCCCTCCACCGTGAGCTTTAAGTATTTTATTTTCCCGGCACTGACGATGGTAATGTCTTCCCTGTCCGTCAGTCCCTTATCGTAGACGTATTTTGCCACGCAGCGGATACCGTTGCCACACATCTCTGAGCGGCTGCCGTCCGCATTGTACATCTCCATCTCGAAATCCGCTTCTTCTGCCGGATTGATGAAGATCACGCCGTCTCCGCCGATGCCGAAATGCCTGTCACTTAACTTTCTTACGATCTCAGGCTTCTCCTGCGGTAAAAGCTTCTCCGTAAAGCCGTTGACATATACATAATCGTTGCCACAGCCCTGCATTTTCGTAAATTTCATGTATTGCTGTTCCTCCTGTTGTTATTCCGTCATCATCGACAGCACCATCTGTGCCGTCTCCACCAGATTCGTCCCACTGTCCATACTGGTCTTCTGAAGATACCGGTGGGCTTCTTCTTCCGTCATGTGATTTCTTGCCATCAAAAGCTCCTTGGCATCTTTGATCGCTTTTTCATCCGCTGCATTCCGCACTTTCGGCTGCATACGGCGTTTTCTTCTGCGGCGCTCCACGCCTTCTACCATCAGATTTACCGTATTGATCAGGTCCTGCACCTTTAGCGGCATGGAGAGGCATACGATGCCGTTGCCGTAGCATTCGCTGATCAGATTCTGGGATGCCATCAGCAGCATCTCAAAGCCCTCCGGCAGATCCTCATGCAGTTCTGTATATATCATATCCGCCAGCTTATAACTGCAGATCACGATTCCGTCATTCAGTCCGTCCGCCTGGCTGATCGCCTGGGTACCCGTAGTACAGATACCCGTGACCTGGAAGCCGCTGCGGACCAGGATACTTTTGACTCCCTTGGCTTCTTCCAGCTTCGGCAGCACAACAATAATGTTCGTCATTCGCCCACCTCCTTTCTTCTGTGTTTTTACTCATTCATTACAAAAGAAAGGATTTTATCAATACTTATACAGATACTCCTGAATCTCCCATTCGGATACCTGAGAGCGGTACTCATGCCATTCCTTGCGCTTGGCATCGATGTATTTCCCGGCAATATGGTCGCCTAAGACATCCTGGATAAAGGTATCCTTCTCCAGTTCTTCCACTGCCTCCAGCAAAGTGCCCGGCAGCTGGTCGATGTTCAGCTCTTTCCGCTCTTTGGCGGTCAGTGCAAAAATGTTCGCATTGATGCTCTCGGGGGGCAGGATCTTCTCCCGGATGCCCTGTAAGCCGGCGCTTAAGCAGACTGCCAACGTCAGATAAGGGTTCGCTGCGGAATCGGGACTGCGCAGTTCGATACGGGTACCCTCTCCGTCTGCGGCAGCCGGAATACGGATCAGGGGGCTGCGGTTCGTGGTACTCCATGCGATATAGACCGGTGCCTCGAAGCCGGGTACCAGGCGCTTATAGGAATTCACCAGCGGATTCGTGATCGCTGCCATTCCTTTGATATGCTTCATAATACCACCGATGAAATAATAGGCTTCCTTACTCAGTCCGTTAGGATCGGATGCATCCTGGAAAATATTTTTCCCGTCCTTTTGCAGAGACATATTGATGTGCATGCCGGAACCGTTGACGCCGAACTTCGGCTTCGGCATAAACGTAGCGTGCAGACCGTGGCGTCTTGCGATGGTACGCACCGCCATCTTGAACGTCATGATATTGTCCGCAGTATGTAACGCCTCATCGTATTTGAAGTCGATCTCATGCTGCGCCGGAGCCATCTCATGATGGGATGCCTCGATGACAAATCCCATATCCTCCAGGTTCATGACGATGTCACGACGGGCATTCTCACCGAAGTCCAACGGTCCGATGTCGAAATAGCCTGCCTGTTCGTGGGTGTTGGTCGTGGGCATCGTATTTTCGTCCGTATTGAACAGGAAAAATTCACATTCGGGGCCTACCTCGAACGTATATCCCATATCCTCAGCCTGCTGTACCGCACGCTTCAGCACATAACGGGGATCACCTTCAAAAGGCTGACCGTTGGGGCGATAGACATCACAGATCATACGCGCCACCTTGCCCTGCTGGGGTCTCCAGGGGAAGATCTCCAGCGTAGACAGATCCGGATACAGGTACATATCGGATTCCTCGATCCGGGCAAAGCCATCGATCGCCGAACCGTCAAACATACATTTATTGCTCAACACCCGGTCTAACTGACTGGCTGTCACTGCAATATTTTTCAGATTGCCAAACAGATCCGTGAACTGCAGACGGATGAATTCCACATCCTCTTCTTCCACAAGACGGATGATATCTTCCTTGGTATAATTGTTCATCGTTACCCTCGTTTCTGCGCCGCCTGTCTGCTCCTTTTCCACGGGGCGGACGCATCCGTGAAAAATACTTACACTAACTATAGCAATGCCTGTTTTGTCTTGTCAATGCGAAGTTCTCCTCATTTACGGTACTACGTGGGAGGTCCTGCGCATACTATTTATAAAGATCATCCCATCATTCCAAGGAGACTTAAGAATGAGTGCAAATACAAAGATCGTCGTACTTCGCAGAAAAGAACTGCTCTATACTGGAATCTTCGCCGCGCTAGGGGTGTTGTTCGTCATACTACTGTTAATGTTGCTTCTGCCGGGAAAAGATGCGGATACCTCCTCCGGGACATCGGATTCGCCTGACAGTACCGCCGAGACCGCTATGCCGGACAATGTGGCGGATGTCTCCACCGGGGCCGTTGCCGATACCGGCAATACATATATCCCCGGAATCTATACCACGGAGCTGATCCTCGGCAATGAGACCGTCAATGTGGAAGTCATCGTGAGCGACCACGCCATCACATCCGTCAGCCTCTCCGATCCGAGCGAAACACTTACTACCATGTATCCACTGCTCGAGTCCACCATGGAATCCCTGAATGATCAGCTCTGTGAGATGCAGGATCCGGAGCAGGTCACCTATTCCGCTGAGACACGGTACACCTCGCTGGTGCTGCTGGAAGCGGTAAAGGCTTCGCTGGAAAAGGCAAAGCCTAAGGCTACGCCGGAAGCGACGGGCGCGCCGGATGCAACGAATGCACCGGCAACCTCTCCGAATGTACCGAAAGCGGATATCAATCCTGCGGCATAAGGGACTCATGTGCCGTGCATAAAATTCAGTGCTGACGCAAAAAAGGCGCATGCCTCCCGGCATGCACCCCATTGTGCGTTTTATTGTAATATTTTGTTTGCAACACTGAGTTTATCTTATACTATTTGTGGGGGAGATGCAAGGGAAAATTACTTCTCTTTTTTCTCTTGCTTCTTTGCTCTTGCTGCTTTCAAAACATCAGCAAGATTATCGCCATTAAGCACTCCCGGATAATTTTCCTGAAATCCCACTAAAGTATCTTTATTTTCCTGCTCACTTTATACTCCAATATCCGCCTTTACTCGGGCCTTCATATTCGATTATTCCACTAGTCTTCAATTTATTTATTGAACGTTTAACCGTACTGAGTGAAACCTCTATCTGACTCGCCATTTCCTCTCGTGTTACATACTTATTCATTCGTATCAACTGCAAAATAGCATCCTCCACTGATTTCGCATTTTGGGGTTCATTTTGGGGTTCATTTTGGGGTTCACCTTGTTCCATTAAGAAATCCGGATGAATAGGTATCTCAACAGTAACTGCTCTTCTTTCATCATCCGTTTCAAATGTCGCTTTAGGAGAACCATTATCTCTAAGTTCCTCTTGTATAGTAGGAATTCCTGTAGATTTTCCATAGTTCTTTTAATCATTGTCGGCACAGAGCCTTTGATAACCGGCACTTCAATAAAATTATTTGGATTTTTAATGCTACCTTCCGGAAATTTTGTAATTTCAACCTGCGTATATGGAAAGAATTTGTCCAAATGCTCACAAAACATCATCAGTGCCGCATTAGATATACATAGCTGCTCCGGTGGTCCTACAAGAAGCTGCATGTCTCCAAGCACTTCCATAACACCACGTTTTCCAATCTGCTTTGCCAGCTTGCTTTTGGTTGTATTGAGATGGTCCGTTAACAACGCAACCGATATGTCTGACTCTGTAGCCTCAAAATTAGGCCTCGTGTCAAACGGTGCGTAGTTTGTCATATTAATTAATTCTCGTTCCTGCTCCGCATTTGCACGAACCGAGCTTGTCGCATACCGTATATAGTAATAATACTTTTTATCCTTCTTAGCAGTAACATGCTCTGGTGCCTTATACGGTCTTTGCACTCCAGGTGTCACCCACAATACAACAACATTTTTCCCATCAACCTGTTCAATGATCACACGTGGAAAATATGCCGGAATCATTGTATTATTATAACCTAAAAGTTCCTTTTGTATGGTATCCAAATCATATTCTTCCAAACCCTTTACCGGGCGAACTGCAACACCGTTTTTCTCCTCGACACCAATCAAAACATATCCGCCACCAACATTGTCAAAATCATTGGCAAATGCACAAATGCTATGATAAATATCATCCGGATTCCACGATGCTTTAAATTCGATCCTATCAGATTCCACTCTTCGCTTATTTAATAAATCTTCTATACTAAGCTCCAATTCCATTTACTTCACCACTTTCATAATTTAGGACTGCCCCATCTCTTTCTCAGCATCCTCTCGTTTAATCCGATAATACGAAAGCACTTTCAGTATTTCCGGGTCAGTTACATTGGATTCATAATCTGAAAAATCATTACTTTCAATTATTGGCTTAATTTGTTTCACCATTAACCATAATTTATCGTAACAAATTAATTTGCCCCTCCCAATAAGACGAAAAACACCTTCGTCGGAGTTTGCATTTGCGTGTGAGACTTCGGTGTTAATTATTTTACACCCGTATTCGTTTCAAAAATATCTATTAGAACCGAAAGCATTGCTTGCTGCTCTCTAACCTACGAAGATGCCGACAGCGGATATCAATCCTACGGCCTAAGGGACTCAGGTACCGTGCATAAAATTCAGTGCTGACTCAAAAAAGGGCGCATGTCTCCCGGCATGCACCCCATTGTGCGTTTTATTGTAATATTTTGTTTGCAACACTGGGCTTATTTTATACTATTTGCGGTGGAGATGCAAGGGAAAATTATTTGCTATATTTGGGCACGAATTCTATCTTAAGCGTCATCCCCATACCCTCAGCCAGCCTCTTAAGTAAATTTAAGGAAGGATTTCTTGTCCCATTTTCAATTTTACTAATATCCGCCTGGCTGATTCCTGTGCGCTCAGATAACTCTTTTTGCGTCATATTCACTGAATTCCTTGCATCTACCATAGCTCTGATCACATCAAGTTCCGGCTGAATTGCCTCATACTCTTTTCGGAATTCGTCATTCTTCATTTCCTCAGAAAGCATTTCATTTAAGGTTTTCATTCTCTGCCATCCTTTCTATAAAATCTATTCTCCGCTTCTTGGCTGTTTGTATCTCTTCTTGTGGTGTCTTCTGCGTTTTCTTGATAAATCCATTGGTTAATACTATTTTTCTGTCATAATAGAAAAAATACATGACTCTGGTAATATCACTGCCAAATTTACATCTAAGTTCAAAGATTCCATCTTCTATGTATTTACTGTATGGTTCTCTAAGCATACTGCCTTTTTCCTGCAGTATCTCCAACATACCATACATCTTTGCTCTCATTTTGGGATTTAATTTTTTAAGGAACTCCTGCACAGGTATTTTCCCATTAACATCCTCATATGCAATTACTTCAAATGTCATTCTCTCTTCTCCTTTAGTATATGTTATATATGCCATATTGTCAATGAAACATTCTTATCCCTCTTCTGTTTCTGTTATTGTCATTGGGTAATTAAGCCGGAATTCTTCTGAAGTCGAAGACATCAGTTTACACTGATATAGAAAATTTCCATTGACTTTTTCATTTTCATTAATTAATATAATTATAAGAAATGGGGTTTGTTACTGAGTAAGGTCTTACGACTGGAAAAGGTTGCTCGTTTCTTTTTTTATTTTAATTATGTCATACAAATAAAGTCCCAAATATTTTTCTAC
>ERZ1034710.513-NODE-513-length-11340-cov-6.340009_pt1 | contig 11340 bp, 10 predicted proteins | sample MGYA00520597_ERZ1034710 | MGnify/ENA primary metagenome ERZ1034710 (study PRJEB33766, sample SAMN09781714) | gut metagenome | biome: gut microbiome | host: Homo sapiens | place: Madagascar | study: EMG produced TPA metagenomics assembly of the PRJNA485056 data set... | reverse complement strand
CAAATACCGGCGTAATCATTGTTAGCAATGCTGCAAACAATGACAAGGCTTGTTTTTTCAACATAACTCTCTCCTTCTTTTTGTAGACTCTAGTTAAACACTAATATAGATATTATATATAATCTTTAAAGAATTTACAATAGTCACAGAGAGAATATTCTTGACAAACAATTTTGGTCTTGGTATATTGGATTTGTTCCACGGGCATGTGGTGGAATGGTAGACACGCTAGTCTTAGGAACTAGTGCGAAAGCGTGGGAGTTCGAGTCTCTTCATGCCCACCATTTCATACAGATAACACTGTGTGAAATACCTTCAAAAGAGCCGTCAAGGCTCTTTTTTGTTGCCTTGTTCTGCTCAAGATTATGAAGCAACGTGCTTTCAGAGAATTTTTCAACCCCTAATTCTTCTATACCTTGCTTTGCAATCTTCACAAGTTGTTCAATCGTAGCAAAAGGTTCTGCAAACTTCATTTTGACATGTTTTCCATTAACCGTAACTGAAGAATAGCTTTCTCTAACGATTTTTGCGACTTCTTCGGGTGGTAATTCTTTTGCTCTTAGGCTTGCCTTGTGGCAAACATCTAAAATCTTGATACCTGTGTCCATGTAATCAACATTTGCACTTTGATGTTTTTGCAACTCAGCGTTAAGTTGGTTCAATTTGACTTCATAGTCATTTTTTAGACTTAACCATACTTCACGTTCTAAATTGCCCTCTATTTGGTCTAGATATATCTTTTTGAGAATATTGGTACAATCAGCAATTTCTTTTTCAATGCGTTGCATTTCTTCTTTGTGATACTTTTGTTCATCACCAAAACTTTCTCTCAAACTTGTTCTCATAAGCTCGTAGAGATGTTGACTTAGTGCTATTCTTTTCAAATGCCTACGAAACGCAGTAGTCAATTCTTTTTCAGAAATATAGCCACTATTCACACAACTTCTATCATAATGTGAACATCTATAATAAATCATTTTGTGATGTTTTTTGACTTCACCGCATATAGAGTAACCACAAATAGCACATTTTGCTATTCCAGGGTAAAGAAAATGAAAGTTTTTGCGAACATGAGATTTGTCTGTCTTTTTGAAAGCTAACTGAGCCTTATTAAACACTTCTAAAGAAATAATTGCAGGGTGTTTTCCTTGGTAGATTACTTCATTGCAGACCATCTGACCTATGTAGATACGATTTTTTAGCATTGCTTCAAGAACACATTTTGTAATCTTTGGACGATTAGACTTATAGTAGTAACCTTCCTCAAATAGCTTGTCAATTAGCCTATTTAGAGAATAATTGCCTGTGCTAAAGAGTTGGAAAGCTCTCTGTACAAATAAAACATGAGCTTTGTCGATATAGAGAGATTTTTGTTCACCTCTTTTGTAGCCATAGGGGGGATTAAATGGCCAATAGCCTTCTTCTAACCCTTCCTTAAGCCCTTTTTTGATTTCTTCTGACAAATTGTCAATGTAGTTCTTTGCCATTAGAACCTTGATACCATGAATAAATTTGTCGTGAGATTTAGAATTTTTTGAGATAACTGTACCCTCTTTCACCAAATGTACTTCAAGGTCATAATCCTCAAGAGTAACATAGTCTTTAAAATTTCGATAAAGTCTATCAGTTTTTTCTACTAATATGATTTTGACATCTGAATTAGCTTTCAAATATTCTAACATTCGATTATAGTTAGTCCTTCCAGCTTTTTTCGCAGTTTCAGCGTCTGAAAATTCTTCAACAATCTGAAAACCATTTTTGAGGGCATACTCTTTCAACAGTTTGAGCTGTGCGGGAATAGAAAAACCTTCTTTTTCCTGTTCTTTGCTAGAAACACGTGCATAGATAACGACTTTTTTGTTTTGCATATCTGAATCTCCTAGATATTCTGAATTTCTACTTTCATTTTTGACTCATTTTCTAAAAAAGTAAATAGAGATTGGCATACTATTTCACACTAGGATTAGAGCGAAAGCCCCCGTTACAACCGTTTTAAGACTAAAGCTATCCTTCGCAAAAAATTTTTTGGAAAAGTATCTCCGAGCGAAAAATAGTGTCGTTTTGTCGTCTTTTAGAGTAAAACATTAGCAAAATCAGGAGTTCAAAATTTTTCAAATGTAGTATTTGTGAAGTTTAGATGTGCTTCAAGGTGTCGTTTTCTACAAAAGAAAAGCTACGCACAAGCGTAGCTTTATGATTTGGGGTAAAGGTTGAGCAACCTACCTTTTTCGTATTTTGCGGAAGGCTGACTTAAAAGTCATTTTCAGACCATTAGAAGTCAATTTGAAGCTATTAGCAAGCAAATTAAGTGCAGTTCTTTTTGTTTGAGTATCAAAGTCCTTATAGATATCATAAAGGCGTTGCTTAAAGCTATCAGAGCAGTGTTCTCTAATCATATCAATTTGCTTTTGTGTGCAATAGATTTTCGCCTCTAAATCTCCGTATTTTTCTTGAATTTGAGTAAATTTTCCTTCAATATACTTTTCATCTTCTATCTGCTTGGCGGTAATACTTTCATTCAATTTCATTTCAGCTTGATTTTTTCGGCTAACATCACGTTTGTAGCCGTCAAGCTTGTGTTTGAGCTCAAAAAGCTCCTCTTTTAGGACTTCTTGTACGATTTCATCTGGAATAAGTCCTAATCTGATTTCCTTTAGATACCTTTCAATATCAGTATCTAAATCTATTTCTCTGGCAACAGAACGCTCTTTGCAATTAGAATTAGTGCAACGATAATAGACATAACGATTGCCATTTGTCTTTGCTTTTACATCGCCGACAAGAAAACTACCGCAATTTTCACATTGTAGTGATTTAGAGTATAGCAAATCGTGTTTTCGTGGTGTTTTTGGAGCTGTATCTAGCAAATTTTGGACTTTTTCAAAAAGTTCCTGAGATATGATTGCTTTATGTTTGCCGTCTATAAGCTCATCTTCAACATAATATTTTCCGGTGTAGAATATGTTTTTCAACATGGAAACAAGGGATTGCTTAGGAATTATTTTGTCAGGCTGTAATTCATACTTATAGCCTTTTTCAAATAAAACTTCGGGCAATTCAGATGTAGAGTAAACACCTGTAGCATAAAGTTCAAAGGCTTTTTGGACGAACTTGGCTCTGTTTTGCATAACAACGCAAATGCTATCATCACAATCATTGCTATAGCCATAAGGAGCAGGTGCAGCTCTAAAACCACTCTTGTTTTTGGCGAGACTACCTATTCTACATCTAACTTGGTCTAATCGTACTCGATAATTAGAAAACGCAATATCAAGATCAAACATTAGGTAGTTAGTGTAATCTACAGGATTTTGCATTATCAGGTTGTTGTAGACAATAATTACAGTAACGCCATAATCCTCAACCAATTCCTTGATAGTATCTCCGTCGGTTCCATTTCTTGTGATTCTATCAGAAAATGCTGCAACAAGGACTTTGGCTTTTCCTTCCTTGAACATTTGTACCATTGCATTAAATTTAGGTCTTTTTCCGCCTTTCATTGCGCTAGCCATTTCCTCAAATTCTTCTACTATATTGAGTTTCATTTCTTTGCAACGATTCATACAAAGTTCTTTTTGGTCTGCAAGTGATGTACCATTTCCTTGTTTTTTGGTAGAAACCCTGTAGTAATTAATGCAATCTTGTCCTTCAAGATTTTTCATCATATTAATTAATTTGTGATAATTTAAGAACATTGTTAAAAATCCTTTCTTACTAAATATTTAAACAAAATAGATGTACCTAGTTTTAGATACGCCTAAGCTATAGCTAGATTTCGTCATTAGTGTTATCACCGTAAGTTAAAATCCATCTTTTTTGCTGATTACGTAGTAAATCAAGCAAATACTCATTTTCTGACACATCTATTGAGATTGCACGATTGACTCCTTTCATAGATGTAGTTTGAGTGTTAAAACGCTTATCATTAGCAACCAAAAGTCTAAATTGCGATGCTTTCATCATTGCCTTTGGGTTAGATGTGTTGTATTTTTCAAGATACCTGTTGAGGTTTAGTCTTAAGATATTGTCTTTTACGAGTTTCCAATCAATACCGTTTTCTAGTTTTTCGGTTTCAACAAGTATTGTAATGTTATTCATAATTACATCTCCAGATTGCACCTCTGTATTCAAATAACTTTGCAACATTTTGTCATATTCAATAGACATCGAACGCCAATCTACCAGTTCGTAGCCTAGTATTTTGTTGATAATAAGCCACAATGTACTTGAAATCGCTAATGTAGAGAGATGTCTACCCCCATTAGAAATATTTTCGCTGAGAATATCAAATATTTTAGAATAATTTTTTTTAATTATTGGTCTGAATCGTAAGAGTATTGGCAAAATTTGTGATAATTCTTTTTGTTTTTCTATATCAAAATAAGGAAAGTTGCTAATGTTGAATTGTCCTTTTTTCAAGATTGCAAAAGCTAACCTATTCAAAAGTTGTGGGGAAGGCTTGGGAAAGAAATAGTTTGAAGTCGCAATAAAACTAGTGAAGATAGGCAATTTCTCAATTCCTTCACTTTTTCCCCTAGCTCGTGAAATTCTTGCATACACATTTTTCACGATTTGCTCATATTTCGACAAAACCTCAGGTTGCAATTCCTCTATACAAACAGGAATATTCAGTCTTGAGGACAGTTCTTGCATAATAGCATAAGGAGTAGAATCACCACTCATATAGCTGTTACTATCCAGTCCGTAAATTGCAGCGATTAGCATAAGCAAAGTGCTTTTTCCCGATTCACTTTCACCCACAAATAGAACAGGTGAAAAGCCTTGGGCTACATCTTGGAAAATATCCCAATATACAACGGCTAAAGCGACTCCAAAGGTTGTTAGAACCGCATAATCGGGAAAAGTAGCTCTGAATATAGAGAAAAACTCCTTTAAAATACTTATCGAAGATTTTTGAGAGGGATAAAGAACCGCCTTGCATGTTTTAGTCAAATCTACAAGACTTTGTTTTTCTTGAACAGAATTGTCATCAGTAGAATAGCTAAGCCGATAATCTGAAAGACTTAGTTCAGCATTTGCCCAAACATGTTTTTGAGCTTGTGTTCCTGCGCAAGTATAGATTTCCCTCAGATTTGCACTCTCATACCACTCTTTTTTGAGTGCTCTAAATTGCTTTTCCGTCATTTCAAGGTTAAAATTGGCGGTGTGAGCACTCGTTTTGAGCAAAAACGACTTTTTGTCGTTAAGATTTGAGCCATCATACTCAATTACGAAGTAATCAGAATGCTTGCCTGAGGTACTAATCCCTAAAGACAATTTTTCAGCTTTTGTTGGTGGATTAGTCCGAAAGTCAAACTCTCGGACTACATGTAATGGCTTGATTACTGTTTTTTCATCTTCCCAATCAGGCTGATAGTAGCTTTTTTCTGATTGATTTTTTTCTTCAACCTGTTCTACTACAACTGGTAACATTTTCGTTTTTTCAAATTTACACATTTTCATACCCTTTCTTGATTTCTCTAAACACCATGCGCAACAAATCTTTTAGTTGCTCTTGTTCTTCTGCCTCGAAATATAAAGCAGATAATTTTGACATTTTTTGTGTCATTACATTCTCCTTTTTTTATATCCTTCTACTAGCCTTAATAGGCTCCTATATATATAAATTCTTTTAAGTGTATTTTTTAGGGAATTTTCAGCCATAAACAACCACAGAATTACTATTTTGTGTGTTTTTTTGGTAAAATTTGGGTAAATTTATCTCAAAAAACAAAAGAAAGGATATTTTTATGACTAACCCACTTTGTCCAAATTGTGGACACAAAATGATAAAACATGGTAGTTACGGAATGCCTCCGAAGTACAGGTATATTTGCAAAAACAAAGAATGTTGTGTAAAAACATTATCTCAGTCGTCATTGGCTAGAAAATATAGCTATTCTAATACATATATAAATTTTCTAACATTGATATTGAACTTACTAGAAGAAAATGAAATAAAGAAAGAAATAATCAATTATATGAAAATAACCCCTTGCAAAGTTACGAAATTAGCCAAAGAAGTGTTAAATCATAATAAATTAGCAGTTGAAAAAGATTTGGAATGCTTGTATCTTGGCAAAGAATTTCACATGCAACTAATTCATTCATATAACAAAAGTTTTCCCATTCTTACATTTATCCCAGATCCAAAGAATGATACTATTATCTGCGGTTTTACATACGGTGAAGAACAATTAGGAACTAAATACAGCAGTTTATCACAAATGATTAAAAGAATAGGACTTATTTTCGATTATGATGAGTTATTAGATATCATTAGAAATAATGGAGAATTTACCGTATTGCAACGTTATGCGTACAACCAATTTATTAAAAGAAAAAATATATGAATAGTATTAGAAAACTATTCTAAAAAATGAAGATAGCTAGATTGCTACCCTCAATAGTTATAAACACAATTACCTTAAAATGTTTCCTTGACTATCAACAATATAGTTTTGTCCTCCTATTATTACTTGATATTCTCCAACATTACCTTTGCTATAACCATACCAGTTTGGATAAATACAATCAAAGGTCTTAATCTTGGCACCTTGTTTGTCAATAAGGGCATATTGTTCTACCTTGATATCTGCGAAGCCATTTGCATTGCCATCGCCCAAATATACAGCAGCTGTGCCGTTGACAAATGGGTGAACAATCACTTCATCATCGCCTGCATAACCTCCAAAAATTGGCTTGATTTCATATTCTCCCCATTCATTAATATAGCCCCAACGATTGCCATCATAAACTGCACCCAAACCTTCTGAGAATGCTTTTGCATCATAGAACCGTGGTGTAATAATCATTTTTCCAGTTACGGTCTGATATCCATATAATCCCAATCTATCATTAAAAAAAGGGAGCAAAACTGGAAATTCTTCATTTGTTGTAGATTTAGCGACATTGCGAGTTGTTGCTTTGTTTGTGTTTTGTTGCAACGGTATATTTCCAACATTTTGTTTTGGCGGATTAGATTTTTCATCAATATTCTTTCTCAGTTGCTGAATATCAGAAACTGTATCAATAGACTTCTGAATTCCATAAAAAATATCATACATATTTGTATCAGCAAAACTAATTGTGTTATAAAGCAAGCAAATACAAGTTATCAATAGTTTCTTTTTCATATAAGTTCACCACCCTAAAAACCTAACATGCCCGCATCAATTTGTTGGAACAAAAGTTTCTTGTTAGCATAATCTACAGTATATTTACTAGGACCGTATTGCATAACACTTTGGAATGCAGCATTATAAGCCATGCATTGTTTGCTCATATCATTTGTACAACAAGGTGATTTCTTCATCATTGCTGGCGACATGCCAACTACAGGAGTAAATGCACTTTTATCACCTGCATTAAACGCTTTTGCTGCGGCATTAAATCCTAAATCAAAACAAGCCGTTGCGCTTTGTTCTGCATAAGCACAACTAGCAAATGATAATACAAAACCAAGAACTAAAATACATTTTTTCATACATAACCTTTCTAATTCAAACTACTTATGGGCAATAGCCACCATTCCAACAATCGTAATCAATAGCCTTATCATACGCTTGGTAACTAAGTTCTTCCATTTGAGAATTACCTAGAATACGAAACAATTCCATGGCAATTCTTGCATTTTCAATTGCATTTCTATATTGTCCTCTTTCAAACGCAACATTAGATAAATACAATCTTGCAAATGCTATTTCTGATTGGTTCTGACTATATTGGAGAACTTTGTTCAGGTCATAATAGGCTTTGTCCAGTTCTTTTGTTTGCTGGTAGATGTAACCTCTACTAAGAAATGCACTTGAAAAATTGTTATCAATATTGATGGCTTTGGTATACGCTTCGATTGCCTCTTTTGTTCTGTTAAGTCCTCTCAAACACATTCCTTTAAGAGCATAATTCTTTTCATTATTTGGCTCTATAATAATAGTCAAATTTGCATAAGCAAGAGCCTCTTCATATTTTTTTGCTAAGTAAGAGTTTTGTACCTTTTTTCTCAAATCTCCAACTTTTTTCTGCGGAACTTCTTCATCAAATTGCAATGCGTATTCCATAAGCTTGCAAGCTTTTTTGTATTGTTTTGCTTGTAATGTCGATAAGCTTTTGTCTACGAGTTGTTTGCTATATTCTTTCTTTTTGGTTGGCTCTAGTTTTAGGGTCATTTTCATAAAACTTTCGCCATTACTTATGTTGTTTTTAGTGAATTCATCAACACCCTTGGCGTAAATTTCTGTTGAAAAATCTTTATTCGGAGACAATGTTTTTGCAATTCTAACAAATTCGATAGCCTTATTAGTGTGCCCAGAATAAATAGACTGAATGCTATTTTGAATCAATAGTTCACATATCTTAGGAATAGAGAAATAAAACATTATGCCAAGAACCATTACTATTGGTATTACAATACATGAAATTATTTTTACATTTACAGTTTTTCTAGTATTTGTAACAGTTTTAATTTTTTGTTCTTCTGGTGGATTAAGTCTTGTTTCTTTTTCTGTGTTTTCCGTTTGAGAGAGTTTTTGTAGCGTTTTGGATAATCCAAATAAAACTTGGCGCCAGTTCAATCTGATTCTTTTACATATTACATAATAAGTTATCACTATCAAGAGCAGTATGCTGATAATAATACTAAACCAACAAATCGTAATAAATTCCATAACTATTAGATCGTCTTTAGTGGACGCAATCCAATGATAGTAATTACTTTTTCCATTACCATTAATACTAGCATTAGTATGTATAGATTTTGCATTCTGCGGAATTTCAATACTAATACAAGAATCAATAAAATTCTCTGGATTTTCGTAATAATTATGTTCGTCAGGTTCTCTAAAATTTCTAATAAGTTTTTGAGGAGGAACAACCCTCCCCCTAAAGGAATATTTTTTAAAGAATATAAAATGCTTAACTTCTAAAACATTTCCATTTTCATATTGTGGTTCTATTATAGATATTCTACTTATGTTTTTTGCCCAAGATATATGACTGCATTTTTCAATTTGGTAATGCCCAAGTACTCCATTTCGTTTTAAAGGCTCAAACGTCGTTTCTACATTAAGACGCTCTGCCTTCACGTTGTAAGTATCTTGCAGTTTCGTTGGTTCTAAGTCTTCTATTGGAATATATTCATTAACTTTTTCGCTATATGATAATTCTGTTCTAACAATCATATTGTCATGATTATCAAATGTGATATCAACATTATTATCAACACAACCAGACGTAAAGAATGAAATTGCAATAAATAGCAATAGAATTTTTGCATTAGGAACTCTCATAAAACCTCTCTTTTTCAAAAAACAATTTCAGCATAACAGAAAACCATAAATAAGTAAATATGCTTTTCGGCTTTCTGCATTTTGTCTTTTCAGATATACCAACATGCAAATAGGCATAAGCCTAAGAATGTACTATCATTGAATAGATAAGGGGGAATAACATGGCTTTAGAAAAAGAGTTTGGAAAGGATAAACCACTACTAACAACTGGTGTAGTTGCGTCTATGTTGCAAATAACCCCTGACAGGCTTAGAACATACGACACAGAAAAGCTAATCAAAACATTTCGTAAAACGACAGGACAAGTACAAAAAAGATTGTACAGTCAGTATGATGTAGAATGGTTGCAATGTCTTAGGATACTAATGCAAAATCATAAGATGAACATCAATTCTATCAAAATAATTCTGCAAATCATTCAGAAAAATCAAATTAAGGAATATCCTAAAAATGAAATCGGTAGAACTCTGCAAGAAATGGCTAAAAACCCAAATTTCAATGCTATAGTTAAGAATTTTTAGACAAAACGAAGGCTTAAACCTGAATTCGGTTTCATAAAATCGACATTACTTTTGCTAGAGAACAACAATCTATAATCACTAATGGTAGCCAACAAGTTTTCTAAGGTTCCTTTGTCAAAATAACACTTGCCAATCATAGATTTGGAATCTTTTCTTTCTTCAATGGAATATTTGGCTCTATAAATAGCAACATTTCTACCTTCACTAATTGCACGAGCTAAAATCGCTCTCACATAATAACGATTAAAATCAGAAAATGAAAGCATTTGTGCGATGTTTGTCGGCATTTTTCGACCGTTTCTATCAGTTAACCTAAAGTAAGTCGGTAAAATCGATTTTTGCAGAGTTTCAACATTCCCATTTTCAAAGCTTCTTTTCAATAATGATTTGTAGGTTGGAATGTAAGCTTTCTGTATAGAAGTAGGCTCATAAAATTTTCCCGAACGACAATCTTTTTCTAATTCTGCAATCATATTCAAGCGTGTTGTTTCATCTAAATTGGGAAATTGGTACATAAAAAACTCCTTTCAATTGGTTTTTTCAAAACTAATTTAAGGAGTATTCAATTAGCGCAATGCGCAGAAATTCAGATTTTCAATAAAATTGTTTTGTGAAAGGCGATAAAACACAAGTTTTTCAATAAGATTACAGATAGAAATTCCACTATGCAGTTTTTCGATAAAAGAGTTCAAAATTTTCTTTCAGAAAAAATGTAGTTTTAGAATGAGTCTAGGAGCTAGACTAACTAGCTATTTTACGAATTTCTTGTGTTAGCCTGTATGTTAAGCTCCAATTAAAAAAAAGAGGTCTAAAAGACCTCTTTTTTAATGCAAAAATTTAATGAATCATATACGTTGCATTTGTTCCCAAAACTTTGTCTTTCAAACGTTTGAAACCTTTGCCATAGATATATTTCATTTGTTCTACCAAATTTTCTTCTACGTCAATCAAATACATATCGTGCACGATAAATTCCTTTATAATAAATACAATTCCCTTATTTTTTGTCCAAATGATATTGGTATCCGAAATATCATTTTTTAGTGACGAAATTTTCCCAACTACACCTTCCGAATCATCTGCTGCAATAATAATCATTCTTCCGCCAAGTGACATTTCGATATCTCTTGCGAAAGCGTGTTCAAAGACAAGCCCGAAACGCGAATTAAAATTATCATAACCGACAATTCTTATTTCAACATTTCGATTGTAAGCGTTCAAAAGTTCTTTCTCAAACACTTTAAAATCCTGTGACCAAACCTCCATATAGATTTCGTGTTTAGCGTTTTGTATAACTTCTATAATCTTATCTTGAATATTTTGAATTCCGCTAATCGTTAAAATAGGTTCGTTATAATTATCCTTAACCTCCGGCAAATGCTTATCCAAAAAATTGATAGTCGAATTTATTTTTTTTTGATATCTTGCAGTCAATTGTTTTGGTTTAATCGGCGTATAAGTTTGCGGTTTTGTGTTAGTCGAAACGACAATATTCTTTTCTTCCAAAACTTTTAAAGTATCATAAGTTCTTG
>ERZ1034710.512-NODE-512-length-11366-cov-3.313058_pt1 | contig 11366 bp, 8 predicted proteins | sample MGYA00520597_ERZ1034710 | MGnify/ENA primary metagenome ERZ1034710 (study PRJEB33766, sample SAMN09781714) | gut metagenome | biome: gut microbiome | host: Homo sapiens | place: Madagascar | study: EMG produced TPA metagenomics assembly of the PRJNA485056 data set... | reverse complement strand
CGGCCGGTGTGCTGTAGCGGTGGCCGTCATTGGCTAAGCGTATGCAATGCCCTCGGTCAACCGTCAGAATTCGAATGTCGAGCGGACAGAAACTTTGAGGCGGGAGCTTGCCAAGGTGTTGGCGTTCCTCGTTCTCAAACATTTGCCGCCGACTGTCCAGAATTTTTGATGCCGAAAACGGCTCATCGTTAAGCTCTTTGAGTTTTTCCCAGACCTGGCGATTCAGATCTGCAAGATCTTTCGCGATCGGAGTCTGATCAAGCGACATGGCGGCGATGATTCTTCGTTCCGCCAAACCGACGCCGGCCTCTACTCGGTTTTTCTGCTTCGGCTTCCGCGGCTGACAAGGCCATGCTTCCACGCCGTAGTAGTTGCATAGCGATCGGACCGTTTGCTGCACCTCTCCCTCGTACCAATTCGACGCTTTAACCAGGGCTCTGGCGTTATCCATGACGAGAACCTGCGGCGTACCGCCGATGAAGTTGAGGGCGTGAACCACACCGGCGATCCAGCTCGGTTGTTTCTCGTTGTCGAAAGCTTCGGCGTAAGTAAGGTTGCTATATGGAAAGACGGCTACAAAGACTCTCGCGTAACGGACATTGCAATCGGGATCGATCCACTTGAGACTATCGCCGGCGAAGTCAATCTCCATACGCTCCCCGGGGATGCGCTCTATGTTGCCTCCGGGTGCATCGACTCCGTTGGTTTTGCGCCATTCCCCATAGCGCCGACAGAATGACGCATAGTTGTACGTTTCTCGAACAGCCTGAGCCTTGTACTGCTTATACAGAAGCGTAAGCGTGACGCCTCGTCGGTAAAGCTTCTTGTGAATATCAATCCAGTCCGGCTCTTCTTTTGCTTTAACGATTGGCGGATAAAAGAACTCCAACAGCACGGAGTCTGGCATGTGTGCCAGTTGCTGGCGTTGCTCTTGAGTGCCGGATTGTATGCGTGCGGCAAGGTTATTGATGGTGGTCTTGGAAAGGCCGAGTTGGCTGGCAATGGCGCGGGAGGCCAAGCCCTGCAAGACAAGGCTTGCCAACGCTCGTAGTGTTGCGGCAGGCAGTTTCCTCATGGGTTCTCCTGTTAGGTTGATGGGAGAACCAATTTTGCATAGGGAGGGTGGCCAAATGTTTAAGAATGTGGAAAATGCAGGGTGGCCAAATGCGTGAGATTTCGGTTGGCAAAATGTTTAAGAATCATCGTAGGAATGTCTAAGATTTCTCAGTTGTCAACTAGAAGGCAAAACTCAGTACCTCATAGTGTGTTCTGCCTCTATCCCACACGTTTTACATTTGGCGCTAACAACACGAGGCTCTCTTGGTCCGCTCCCTTCCCAACAAACAGTGAAATTCTGGAGATCTGCTCCACACTGCCAACATGAGGCACCGTACTCGTTACCCTTGTCGAGAATTTTGCAAGTCTCAGTTTTCCCGCATTTCGGGCATTTGAAGTCATGGTATGTATGATCAACGGTAGACATAGTTTATTTCCTTAACTCTAATGAGGCCCCGTACAAACGGGACCTCAATACTCAAAAGTTATTGTCGAATGATCCCGCGGTCGGTCAGTGCTCTGATATCTTGCCAATAGCGAAGATACGTACCACTGAAGCTGGCGAGAATCGCCTTGTCAGCCTGCGTGCAAGTGCCATTTCTGAGTCTTCGCATGATTCCTTCAATATCGAAACTTGCGAAGTTAATTTGCGCTCTTGCGCGAGTTTTGAGACATACATTTTTTTGCATGTTTTTGTCCTCCATTTGTGCTAGCGCAAAAGCAGACGTCTACATCGTTGATACAATGTTGCTGTGGTGACGAAAGCTCTCGCTAGCGAGATTTCAAAAAACTAAGAGGGAACTTTTCTGGGATTCATCTCTTAGCCACAGCATTCTTTGGGACCTCGTTGCATTGGCGTGCAACGAGGTTTTCAATTATCTACGCCGGCACATATCCCCACCCATCTTTTTTGATCGCGGACTGCAGCAGTTCCGAACGGTACTTCACCATAAGTTTTGTGAGGATGTTATAGCGGGACAACCGATGCCGAATTTGTCCAGCCATGACTGACGGATGAATCGAATTGAGCTCAGCAAATTCCAAAACCGACTCGTCGGTAAATCGTCCATCAGACTCCTTCAGGAAACGATCGACAACCCCCTTGGGAACACAAAACTGCTCCGCTACACTATTTGCATCTTCTTCGAGTCCACTAACGGTTGCCTTGTCCAGATCACAATCGACAGGAGCAATTTGTTCGTATCCTTGTTCAATATGCGCTAGTTCATGCCGCAATACAAACCAGAAGTTATCAACCCTGTCGTATCTCAAAGTCATGCCAATCACCGGGTTATCCTTGTCAAGCCAAGTGCACACTCCGTCGATGCAACTATTCTTACATTCCACAAAAACCAAACGAATACCCGCCTGATCCAAAATCGGTACTACTTCTGCCGTACTTCTCTGTTTGGACATAACAGCCCGGAGCTGTTCAATTGCATTTCCAATGCTTGCTTGCGAAAAGGCCCCCTCAGGCTTCATCTCTCTGGCCAGGGCACGCACTCGTAAAAGCCATGCCATCTGCAAATTAGATAGTTTTGTATCCTCAGTACGGGACTTATGAGCCAGAGCAGACGATTTCTTCAAATCCTCTACAAGAGGGCCGAAAACGCGTAGCAATTCCTCGGGATCGTTCCTGTCACGTACTCCGACCCAGTGATTACTAATCATGGTGCTAACCGGCACTTTTTTGAAGACCTCAATTAATTCCCGCTGTTTTTCCGGTACAGCAAGTGTTGAACCGTTCTGGCATGCCTCTTCAAACAGTCGCATCATTACGATCTTGTCTACGGGCACATCGAACATCTTGGACATTGCGAAGATTTGCTTGAATGTCGGCGTCTGTTTACCGTTAGCAATTTTGCTACCGACCGACTTCGGGACACCTCCGAGCATGGAACAAAAATCAAGACCTGTCCAACCCTGAGCTTCCAGTTCAGAGTTGATGAATTCGCTTAGTTTCGTATGCTTCCAATCTCTGTCCATAATCAAACCTCGCGTCGGTACACCGATTTTAACACAATATATTGAAGTTGTTTCTCTGTTTTCTAAATAAGAAACTTTTTTGGAGCACTGGCGCATTTCGCTCCATTCCTTCGTTAACTATCCTACCTGTCATCAGGCCATCCATCCCTGTAGTCAAGTCAAAGTTTTGGTTAGTACCAACCCAACTTAAAATTCTCCACTTGGAAGAAAAACCACGTGCCATGCGCTAATATCAGAGTAAGAAAAGCAAAAAAGTTTTTCTCCTATCAACTCGACAGAAGGCGTCACACATTGGCTTATGCGGGCGGCTGACAACTGTTTCGAGTGAGATTCTCAAAACGAGCTGCATCTGCCAAAAAGAAGCCCCGACGCCGAAAGGGGTTCGCATGAAAATTTTGATTGCCGTCGACGGCAGCATCTATACCGACCACGCCCTTGAATTCCTGGCTTCGCGTGAAGGGTTCCTTGCCACTTCGCCCGAAATCGAGATGCTCTCCGTGGTGCCCCAGATTCCGGCCGGTGCCCTGCGCTTCATCGAGCGCGACACGCTTGAAGGCTACTACAAGGACTGCTCCGAAAAAATCTTCAAGCCCATCCGCAAGTTCCTCAAAGGCAAGAACCTGCCGGTGAACGAGGTCTACACCGTAGGCGATCCCGCCGAGGGTGTTGCCGCAGAGGCCGAGCGCACCAAACCCGATCTGTTGGTGATGGGCTCTCGCGGCCGCTCGAGCTTGAAGGGCCTCTTCCTCGGCTCCGTGACGCGAGGTGTTCTCGCGCGCACCAAACTGCCGATGCTCATCGTGCGCTCCGACTTGATTCCCAAGAAAGACGCCATGCGTGTGGGCATTGCGGTTGACGGGTCGCCCAAGAGCAAGGCCGTCGTCCGCTATATCCTGGACAACCGCGACTTCTTCGGGAAAGACAGCAAGTTCTACCTGATTTACGTTACAAGCGACATCAGCCTCACGCTTCTGGCAGGTGTTTCCACCGGAGCGCCGCAGCCCCTGAAGGGCACCGACTTGGAAACGATCAAGGAAGAGAGCTATCGCGAGGCCACCGAAGACGTCATCCCGATGCTCGAAAAAGCCGGCGTTGTCTATGAAAAGGTTTGCGAAGAAGGCGCCGCGGGCGACGTTCTAGCCAAGATCGCCAAGAAAAAGAAGCTCGATTTGATGGTGATGGGCACGCACGGTTACGGGCGCTTCAAGAGCGCGGTGTTGGGGTCGACCGCCATGCGGCTTCTGGCCAAAGGCAGCGTTCCGGTGCTTCTGGTGCGCAAATAATCCAGTTGGTTGGTTCGATCAAAGAGTGCAATTGGAAAATGCCTTACTCAGAGATTTGTGAGTGTCCAACTGCGCTATGATCGAATCAGGAAGTCCGGCGCCGCAACGCTCGTGCCATGCGGATGCCGGAATCGATCGGTTTTTCTTCATTTTTGAGTTCGACGCTTTCAGGCGCCGCACACAAGAAAAACAACAAAGGAAGGATCTATATGAAAATTCTCGTTCCTATCGACGGCAGCACCTACAGTGAAAACTCGCTTTCGTTCGTTGCCTCCCGCACGTCCCTGCTGGGGCACAATCCCGAAATCGAGCTTCTGGTCGTGCTCGATCCTCTGCCCGCCCGCGCAGCCCGCTTGGTCGGCAAGGATTCGCTCACGCGCTACTACGAAGAAGAAGCCGAAAAGATTTTCGAACCGGCACGCAAGTTCTTAAGCGACAAGCACATCGCCGTAAACGAAGCCTTCATGGTGGGCGATCCTTCCGAAAAGATCGCCGAAGAAGCCGTGCGCCTTGACGCCGACCTGGTGATCATGGGTTCCCGCGGCCGTACGGCACTCGCAGGCCTCTTCCTCGGTTCGGTGACGAACGGCGTTCTGGCCCGCACCAAGAACCCGATTCTCATCGTGCGCAACAAGGCCGTCCCGGAAAGCGACGCCATGCGCGTGGGCGTTGCCGTCGACGGCTCCAAGTTCGGCGTGGCCGCCGTGAAGTATCTGGTCCGCCACAAGGAACTCTTCGGTGAAGGCGCAACGTTCTACCTCATCAATGTCGCCAGCGACTACGCCGGCGCCGTGATGCCCGACATGGCCGGCATGGCGCTTCCGGCTCTGTCCGAAAGCGAAGTGCTTGAACTGCAGAAGAAGGAATTCGGTGAAGCCGTCGATCCGATCCGTCCGATTCTCGACAAGGCCGGCATCAAGCCGAAGGAAGTGTGTCTTGTCGGCAACCCGGGCGATGAAATCGCTGCGTTTGCCAAGAAAAAGAAGCTCGACCTGGTGGTTATGGGCAGCCACGGCTACGGGCGCTTCAAGAGCGCCGTGATGGGTTCGACCGCAACCCGCATCGCCGCTCAGGGCGACGTGCCGATTCTGCTGATCCGCCGCTAATCTGCGGCAAGTTTCGGGATGAGTGTCTGTCCGGCGCTTGTCCCGACAAAACGGCCCGAGAGAATTTCTCCTCCCGGGCCTTTTTCATGCGCGCAGGCGTTGCCGCGCAGCCATCATCAAAGCGACGCCTTCAGGATGGCAATGACGCCCGCCTTGTCGATCGGATGCAGTGCCCCCGAAAGCGGCCACCAGCAGGTTGGAATATGGTCGGCCATCGCTTCGAAGTGGCTTTCGTCGACGCCCACATCACGCAGATGCATCGGGATGCCGATCGAAGCAAAAAATTCGGCAGTCTTGTCGATGGCGGCATTGGCGAGCGTCATGACGTCAAGCGTCGGATCCATACCCCAGACGTTGACAGCGTACTTGGCAAAACGCGGAGCCGTCTGTTCGTTGAGGCTATAGCGCATCCAGTGCGGCGTGATGATCGCCAGGCCCACGCCGTGGGTGATGTCGTGCCAAGCGGAAATTTCATGCTCGATGCCGTGGCAGGGCCAGGGAGACGGCGTGTTGCCGATCGCGAGAAGCCCGCAGCAGCCGAAGGAGCTTGCAAGCATCATCGCCGCACGAGCTTCGATGTTCTCGGGGTCTTTGATGCAAATCGGCGCGTTCTTGATGACGGTCTTCAGGATCGTCTCGCAGAAGCCGTCGGCAACGTCGTTGCCTTCCATCACCAGATACTGCTCAAAGGTATGGCTCATGATATCGGCAGCACCCGCTGCGGTGTGCCATGCAGGAACCGAGGTGCTCACCTTCGGGTCGCAGAAAGAAGCCACCGGGAACAGCAAGGGCGAGGAAATCGGCTGCTTTTCGTTGGTTTCAAGATTGGTGATGACGCCTGCGGCATCGTATTCGCTGCCGGTGGCGGCATTGGTAAGCACCGTAAAGAGCGGCAGCGCAGCCTTGATGAGGTTCGAATCGCGCACCAGGTCCCAGGCGTCTCCCTCGTACTTGGCGCCCGCGCAGATCGCCTTAGCGGCGTCCATGACGGAACCGCCGCCGACGGCAACCACAAAATCAACGGCCGTTTCTTTGGCGAGCTTGGCCGCTGCATTGACCGAGGTCACGCGCGGATTGGGCTCGATGCCGGCAAATTCGGTGACTTCAAAACCGTCCAAGGCCTTCTTGACGCGATCGAGCAGGCCGCTTTTGACGACGCTGCCGCCGCCGTAGACAATCAAAGCCTTGCGGCCGTAGGGTGCCGCCGCGGCACCGAGTTTTCCCACGCTGTCGGCACCGTAGACAAGGCGCGTCGGAAGATACAGTTCAAAGGAATGCATAACTTTCTCCGGTAAGCGCAGCGCAAAAAGCCTGCGCATTTTCACTGCGGCAAAGGTTAGCTCGCAGAGAGCCAAAACTCATTGGCTGAAAACGGCAAATTCTTGCCTTCCTGTTGCAAACGGGCAGGAAAAAGCCCGCGGGCTTTACGGAACCTGCGGGCCTTGCTGCAAGGGGCGGAATTCGCCCCTGCGGGAAGTGAGCCGAAAGACTTACTTCGCTTCGTCTTCGTCGAACGGTTCGCTGCCGAGTTCGCCTTCCATGCGGGAGACGGCCAGAGCGGTCGTAGAGTCTCCGACGACGTTGATGGACGTACGGATCATGTCGAGAATACGGTCGACGCCGGCAATCAGAGCAACCACTTCAAGCGGGATGCCGATCTGCGTGAAGACCAGAGTCGACATGATGAGGCCGGCACCCGGAACACCGGCCGTACCGATAGCGGCCAACACACCGGTCAGAACCACGATCACCTGATCCTGGAACGTAAGCGGCAGACCGTAGATCTGAGCGGCAAACACAGCGCACACACCCATGTAGACGGCGGTACCGTTCATGTTGATGGTGTTGCCCAGAGGCACGGCGAAGGAGGCGATCGAGTTGGTAGCGCCCAAGCGGCGGGAAGCCACGAGGTTGGCGGCCATAGCGGCAGCCGACGAGCAGGTCGTAAAGGCGATAAGCCACGGCTCGAAGATGCCCTTGAAGTACTGGCCGAGCGGGATGCGGATCCAGAACTTAACCCACGGGATGTAGATGAGGATGATCAGGAGCGACGTAGCGATGAAGGACGCGAGGATGAGCTTGCCCAAGGGGAGCAGAACGGCGATGCCGTGCTGGGAAACCACAGCGGCCATCAAGCCGAACACACCGATCGGAGCGTAGCGCATCACGATGTTGGTCATGCGGATCATGATGTGGCCGATCGTGTCGAAGAATTCGTACACGCCGCGGCCTTTTTCACCCATCGCATTCAGGCAGAAGCCGAACATGATGGCAAAGAAGATGATCTGCAGGATCGAGCCCTTGGCAAAGGCTTCCATCGGGTTGATCGGGACGATTTCAAGCAGCGTCTTCACAAAGCTCGGCGCATTGACCTGAGCGGCCTTGAGGCCTTCGGTCGAAAGCGTCACGCCGATGCCCGGGTCGATCAGGTTGGCGATCACCAAACCGAAGATCACGGCGATGGCGGACGTGACCATGAAGATCACGAGAGTACGCACGGCCACGCGGCCCAGCTTGGAGACGTCGGAAATGCCGGCGGCACCTGCAACCAGGGTGGCGAACACCAACGGCACCACCACCATGCGGATCAAGCGGATGAACAAGTCGCCCAACGGGCGGAACCAGGTCTGCGCGAATTCGGCGCTTGTAAACGCACCGACAATCACACCAAGCACCAGACCGAACATCATTTGCATCGGCAAGCTGGTCCATACGGAGGATTTCTTATCTGCCATAACAGCTCTCCATTTGAAATTGTTCTTCGTCGAGAACGGCAGTCCCTGGTTGCGTCCAAAGCCCACACGTCACGCACTGCAGCGTTGAAACAAAGTGTTTCAACGTCTCAGTGTCAAATTTAGACCGAAGAGGGCTGATCCGATGCTAGTAGAAACCCTAGTTTTTGCCGTAGGTCAAGCATTAAAGAGAGCCATACAAATCGACAATTGCTTGTTTTTAAATGAATTTTCTCCGTTTTCATAAAAATTGAAATTTTCGCCATAGGATGAAACGAATAAAGTTTTTTTGCTTTTGCTCAAACCGAACGGAGGGTTTCATTAAAAAATCTTGCAACATGAGCAAGCCATGTACGGTTCAATGACAAAAGAAACCGGGCAAAACGACGCCGGCGACCGTGTTTGTCATGGCTTTGTCACGAATCGGTCATAATTTTCCACTGAAGACTTCGGATGAAGACGTATTTGAAAAAACGCATGCGTGCGCTCGCGCGCGCGAGGAACTGAAAAATCATGGCTGAGACCATTCTTGTTGTGGAAGACGAACCGGCGATTCGAGAATTGATCGGGTTTGCCTGCGAATCCTCGGGCTACGAGGTGCTGCGTGCGGGCAGCGCCAAGGAGGCAACCGATTTGCTTTCTCAAAACCGCGTCAGCCTCATCCTGCTCGACTGGATGCTGCCCGACCTCTCGGGACTGCAGTGGCTTGACAAACTAAAACGCGACGAGCGTTTTTCGGCTTTGCCCGTCATCATGCTGACGGCCCGCGGCACGGAAAGCGACAAGGTTGCGGGGCTTGATGCCGGCGCCGACGATTATGTCGTAAAGCCTTTTTCGCCGCGAGAACTCATTGCGCGCATGCGTGCGGTGCTTCGCCGCGGCGGCGCCGAAGCCGAAAAGACGGTGACCTGCGGACCGCTTACGATGAACGAGTCGCGGTTTTCGGCCAAGGTCAACGGAGAATCGGTCAAGCTCGGCGTCATCGAATTCAAGATGCTGTTGGTTCTGGCTTCGTCGCCGGGACGCGTTTATTCGCGCGCGCAGCTTTTGTCCCGCGTTTGGGACGATGCGGCAGAACTTGACGAGCGCACGGTCGACGTGCACATTCTGAGGCTGAGAAAACAGCTTGCGGGCACCGCTGCTGCAGGGCTCGTTGAAACCGTGCGAGGATTGGGCTACCGAGCCAACGACGCTGCGTAGGGACTTTGAGGTTATATGGTCAAGCGCTTGAAATTGATGGCGCCGGTCATCTTCCGGCTCATCCTTATCTGCTGCGTCTGCTTAGGCATTGCGGGAGTTGCAGGCCCGATCTGGGGCTTCGGCCTTTTGATCCTGGGGCTTTTCTTCGAGATCTTCATGCATCTCAACTACATTGCGCTGTTGGCGCAATGGCTCGAAGAGCCGGGATTGCCCGATACGCCCTCGGTTCGATCAGTGCTTTGGAGTGAAATTTTTTATCGTGTCTCCAAAAGCCGCAAGCAGCTTGAAAAAAACACGCGCCGCTTGACCGAACGTGAAGCACGCTACCGCAAAACGCTTGCGGCCCTACCCGAAGGCGTTGTGCTTGTGAAGTACGACTGGTCGGTGACGTGGTGCAACGATGTCGCCGAAACCATTTTCGACATCCACGGCGAAGACGATGCGGGGCGCCATTTGCTTGCCTTCATTAACGACGAATCATTGCAGCGCTACATCAAGGCAGGCAACTTCACGGACTCTTTTATTCTTAGGCAAAAGGGCTCGGGTGCGGTCTACGAAATCAGAATCGTCGACGTCGACCGCAAAACCCGCATTCTGATTGCCCGCGACATCACCGAGCAGGAACGGCTCGACGCGATGCGCAGAGACTTTGTTGCAAACGTGTCGCATGAATTGAGAACGCCCCTGACCGTGCTCACGGGGTTCCTCGATATGGCTCTGCACGGCATTGATGAGAAAGCGCCCACGAAGCTTGAACTGCAGGCTTCTCACATGCAACTGATGCGCGAGCAGGCCGGACGCATGCAGCGCCTCATCAACGACCTGCTGACGCTTTCGCGCCTTGAAAACGACGCCGGAGCCAAGCCCTCTGAAGTGATCAACCTGACGGCCATGCTCAAGACGATTGCCGAAGAAATTCGTGTGGTTGCAGGGGCTTCGCACACGGTTGAAACGGACATCGCTCCCGACCTTTCCATCCGCGGCTGGCCAGACGAACTGCGAAGCGCCGTTGTGAATCTAATGACCAATGCCGTGCGCTATTCACCGGCCGGAGGCCCCATTCGTTTGAAGTGCACGGTAGCGCCCAACAACGCCATTTGCATCAGCGTCACCGACCACGGCATCGGCATTGCCGAAAAGGACGTTCCTCGCTTGACAGAACGCTTCTACCGCGTGGACAAGTCTCGCTCAAGAGACACAGGCGGCACCGGCTTGGGGCTTGCGATCGTGAAGCACGTGCTGATTCACCACAATGCCGCAATGCGCATTGAAAGCAAATTGGGGAAAGGGTCGACGTTTACGATGGAATTCCCCGCTCTACTTAATGCCAATCCCCCTTCTACCGAGAAAAAAACGTCTTAACTGGAAAACATTTGCCTTGCAGTTTTTGGTCTTGTTGCAAGGCAAATGTTGTAATAAGTACTGCCAATCAGCTAACAGCAGCTAGTTTTCGTTAACCGAAAAATTAGCGATGTAGTCACGCACGTCTCTCAACTCTCCAACAGAGATATCTCTCTCAAGTTCTTGATCGATAGAGAGCTTCAGGTTTTTTAACATCGCAACTTTCAACTCCTCAATATCAATGGCATTTACGTCGAAGTTAATTTTTCGATGTTTAAGATCATCGATCGTATAAAAATGCTTAATCCCACTTAATGCAGAGAACCTTGTTGCGTTTTCTGCTGGATCAAGAGAAATCAGGATCACTGGAATTCCCATTGCAATACAGGGAGCTGCGCAATGAAGTGCTGACGTGATAACCAATTTTGCATTATCTCTATACTTTTCAAGTAATTGAACAGCTTTGTGGTACGAAATCTGCCAAGATTCTCCCTGAGAATTTACCCAACGTTGATTTATCTCACAAGCACTCTCTACTAATTGTTTCGGTAGAAATTTTTTAATTTCTTCTGGCAAATTCACTAGATAGACGGTGCTCTGACTATCTTTTTGTTGTCTCACAGGCAAAGTCAAGGTCAGACATCTCGAGAAATATGCAGGAA
>ERZ1034710.511-NODE-511-length-11372-cov-4.341963_pt1 | contig 11372 bp, 12 predicted proteins | sample MGYA00520597_ERZ1034710 | MGnify/ENA primary metagenome ERZ1034710 (study PRJEB33766, sample SAMN09781714) | gut metagenome | biome: gut microbiome | host: Homo sapiens | place: Madagascar | study: EMG produced TPA metagenomics assembly of the PRJNA485056 data set... | reverse complement strand
CCTGGACTACTGAGAACTTCCTGAAGGCAATGGATGCTGTCTACGCTTCCACCGGCAATGCTGTCGGCGCAGTATACTGCAGCGGCCAGGGCGGTGACCAGGGTACCAGAGCCCTGATCAACAACCTCTACGGCGGAACCTTTACAGATGCAGCACACACAATGTACACTGCAGATTCTGAAGAGAATATCAAAGCGATCCAGGCACTTGTGGATTCTGATGCTATCACATTTGATGCATCTATCGCAGGTGGCGATGAGATCCGACTGTTCAGACAGGGCGTTCTGAACGTAGCATTCTGCTGGAACATTGCACAGCAGTTAAATGCCGACAATAATACCGCAGGTCTGACCAATGACGGTGATGAGATCCTGTTCATGGCATTCCCTTCCGAAAACGGAACGGATACAAAGCTTTGCGGCGGTATCTGGGGCTTCGGTATTTTTGACAACGGTGATGCGAACAAGATCGCAGCATCCAAGCTGTTCATCAAATACATGGCAGACAGCGCAGAGGGAACCAAGGATGCAGTTCTTTCCTCTACCTACTTCCCTGTACGTGACACAGTAGAAGGTGTTGATCTGACCGGCATTTACAGTGATGTTCAGGCAATGAGCGACTACGGCACCTTAATGCAGTATCTCGGCGATTACTATCAGGTAACTCCCGGCTGGGCAGAAGCTCGTACCGCGTGGTGGAATATGCTTCAGCAGGTAGGAAGCGGTGTTGATGTTGAGACAGCTGTTAACGAATTTGTTGCAACATCAAATGCAGCAGCTAAATAATCCGTGAAACGGATAACAAAATCATAGACAGATAAATCCCCTCCCCGGCAGGATTACGGAGGAGGGGATTTTTGACAAAAGTTGTTGAAAGGATGGTGTTTTTATTGAAATCAGCAGTAAAACCATCAAAGCGCAGCCGTGCATTAGTAAGAAAGGAAACAACCGCTGCATATTTATTTTTACTTCCCAGTCTGATCTTCTTTTTGGGATTTGTTATTTTCCCTATTGTATTATGTGTGTGGACCAGTTTCTTTGATTCAACAATGAATTCCGCGGATGTTTTTGTGGGACTGGCAAACTATAAAGAGTTATTTCAGGATAAAGTATTTTTAGGAGCATTAAGGAACACATTAGTGATCGTAGTGGTCTCTGTTCCGGTCACATGTATTTTTTCTTTATGGGTATCTTCCGTAATTGTCAATCTGAAGGGATGGGCAACCTCACTGTTCCGAATCGTATTTTACCTTCCTGTGGTAACCGGTTCCGTAGCGGTTACGGTTGTATGGAAGTGGATGTTTAATAATTACTATGGAATTTTCAATTATCTTGGTACCACCACAGGGCTTATCGATCAGAATATCAACTGGCTTGGTGACGAGAGATATGCACTTGCGTGTATCATACTGATTTTGCTTACAACTTCCGTTGGCCAGCCAATCGTGTTGTATGTGTCCGCACTCGGTAATGTGGATACCTCCCTGGTAGAAGCGGCGAATGTAGATGGAGCGAATAACCTTCAGGCTTTCTGGAAGATCAAGTGGCCACAGATCATGCCGACCACATTATATATTGTTGTTATCACGACCATTAACAGTTTCCAGTGCTTTGCACTGATCCAGCTGCTGACATCCGGTGGACCGAATCATAGCACGGACACCATTATGTATTACATTTATCATTCCGCATTTAAGCTGTATCGTTATGGATATGGTGATGCGATGGGTGTTGTACTGGCTATTTTGATCGCAATACTGTCCGCAATTCAGTTTAAACTTGGAAATTCGAATGATTAGAAGGAGGGATACGGATATGGAAAACAATAAAAAATCAAAACGTCCTTCTGTCTATCGGATCATCAGCGTCATTGTCATTGTTATTTTAGCTGTGCTGTTCACATTCCCGTTATATTGGATCATTACCGGATCTTTTAAGACGAATGCAGCGATTAACTCCACAACACCGATCTGGTGGCCGGATGAGTGGACGCTGGCCAATTATCAGAAATTGTTCAGCCGTCAGAATGCACCTCTGTTCCAGTTCAATATTCCCTTCAGCAGCCTGTTCACAGGCAGCAGGGAGTTGAAGCTGACATTGGTAGGACCCAGCGTACCGGCAGCGATCCGCTGGATGATCAATACGGTATTCATGGCAGTGATGTCCATGATCCTTACCTGTATCACAGCATCCATGGCGGGATATGCGCTTGCAAAAAAACGATTTATAGGAGGCAGATTACTCTTTACCATGATCGTATGCGCAATGGCATTACCGAAACAGGTAATTCTGATTCCTTTGCTGAGGGAAATGTCGAACCTGAATCTCTATAATACGATCTGGGCAGTGATTTTCCCGATCGTAGGCTGGCCGTTCGGTGTATTCCTGATGAAACAATTCTCGGAGGGTGTGCCGACGGAAATGATAGAGGCGGCACAGATTGATGGAGCGAGTGAAGCCAAGACGTTTTTACAGATCGTAGTACCCATGATCAAGCCCGGTATCGGTGCATTGGCGATCTTTACCTTTATCAACAGCTGGAATGATTATTTTATGCAGTTGATCATGTTATCAAGTACCAGTAATCTGACGATCTCTCTTGGTATTGCAAAATTACAGGCGGAAAATGCCACAGACTATGGTCTGATCATGGCAGGAGCAGCGTTGGCAGCAGTACCGATTATTATCGTATTCCTGTTATTCCAGAAGTATTTTACCAAGGGAATCACAATGGGAGCAGTTAAGGGCTAGAAGGCTAAAATTGACAAAAGGAGTGAATATAAAATGAGGGATATTACGAAATATCAAGGTGTCATTCCTGCATTTTTTGCATGCTATGATGAAAATGGAGCAATCTCCACAGAAGGTGTGAAAGCGCTGACGCGTCACCTGATCTCCAAGGGAGTCAAGGGTGTCTACGTCGGAGGATCTTCCGGAGAATGTATTTACCAGCATGTAGACGAACGTAAACAAGTGTTGGAAGCGGTTCTGGAAGAGGCAAAAGGAAAGCTGACAGTCATTGTACACGTAGGCTGCAATAATACAGCAGACAGTGTAGAGCTTGCAGCGCATGCGCAGCAGGCAGGAGCAGATGCGATCGCATCCATCCCGCCTATTTACTTCCATTTGCCGGAGCATGCCATTGCTGAATATTGGAATGCCATGAGCGCTGCTGCACCGGAGCTGGATTTTGTGATCTATAACATTCCGCAGCTTGCAGGTACTGCATTGTCCATGAATCTGTTGAAGGAAATGCTGAAGAATCCCAGGGTGATCGCTGTGAAGAATTCTTCCATGCCCGTCCAGGATATCCAGATGTTCAAGGCAGAAGGAGTCAGACAGCGCGGAGAGAATGGCTTTGTTGTGTTCAATGGACCTGATGAGCAGTTCGTAGCCGGTCGTGCGATCGGTGCAGACGGCGGGATCGGTGGAACCTATGCTGTTATGCCGGAGTTATATGTGAAGATGGATCAGCTGATCCGTGAGAATAACATAGCAGATGCAGAAGAGCTTCAGTACAAGGCAGATGCCATTATCTATAAGATGTGTGAAGCCAAAGGAAACCTCTACGCTGTGATGAAAGAGATATTAAAGAGAATGTACGGCTTAGAGCTGGGAAGCGTCAGACGTCCTCTGCCACCACTGGCACCGGAGGATGAAGCGGTCGTTGCAGAAGCTCAGAAAATGATCGAGGATGCGATCGGAGCCTTATAAATTTATACTGAGAGTATTTACAGAATAATGCCGGGGTGTAGCAGTTACTTCGGCTTATTTCTGTATCTGTGAGGAGAAATCCGGAAGGAGTAGAGATGATAGTAGATAGCATACGCAACCTGGAACAGTACCGGGGATTGCATAACAACCTGGATACCGTGATTGATTTCTTAAAAAAATGTGATCTCAAAGCACTGGCAGATGGGAAAACGATCATTGATGGAGAGCGGGCCTATGTAAATGTAATGGAAGCAGATCTGCGTGATGCAGAAGGTGCAGAATACGAGTACCATAAGAGGTATGCGGACCTGCAGATCGATATTTTGGGGAGTGAGTATCTGGAATGGACAGATCGGGCAGAGCTTACAAAGAGCTTTGACGAAACGGTGGATTTTGGACTGGCAGCAGGTGATGCCGGCAGCAGTATCACGCTTGGAAATGACAGACTGGCGATATTCCTGCCCGGTGAATATCATAAACCCAGCTGTAAAACAGCAAAAGATACCCATGTCAGGAAAGCGGTATTCAAAATAGAAATGTTGTCAGAAAGATGAGGATATGAGGATGAATAAAGAGGCACTGTTGGAACAGATCAAAGGTGGGCTGATCGTATCCTGCCAGGCGTTGGAGCATGAGCCACTGTATACAAAAGAGGGCGGTGTCATGCCTCTCATGGCAAAGGCAGCTGCACAGTCCGGGGCGGTGGGCATCCGCGCCAATACTGTACGGGATATTACACAGATCAAAGAAGTGGTGGACCTTCCGGTGATCGGTATTATTAAAAAAGATTATGAAGGAACGCCCATGTATATTACCGTCACTATGAAAGAAGTGGATGAACTGGTAAGCTGTGGTGTAGATATTGTTGCTGTACAGGGAACGAGCGCCTTAAGACCGGATGGAAGCAGCGCGGCGCAGTTTATACAAAAGATTAAGGAAAAATACCCCGAACAGCTTGTAATGGCGGATTGCGCGACTGTGGAAGAAGGTATTGCATGTGCGCAGGCGGGAGCAGATTTTATAGGAACCACGATGCGTGGGTATACGCCGGAGACGAAGGGCTGTGATGATATCGACTATGATTTCATCCGTGAACTGTGTGAAAAATGCCCTGCAAAAGTAATTGCAGAGGGGCATATTCATTATCCGGAGCAGGCGAAAAAAGCCTTGGAGGCAGGAGCTTTTGCTCTGGTGGTAGGTGGAGCAATCACCAGACCGGCGGAGATCACAGCACGATTTGTGGCAGCGATCGAAAAATAGCATAAGGAGGATGGACACATGCGGATTGTGGCTGTAGATATCGGCGGAACAGCAATGAAATCCGGTATCTGGAACGGAGAGAGCATAGAACAGTTGAAAGAAACGGCAACCTGTGCATCCGAAGGCGGAACAGCATTGATGGAGCGTGTAAAGAAGCTGATCCATTCTTATCAGGATTTTGATGCGATCGGAATCAGCACGGCCGGAGAAGTCAATACCGTGGATGGCAGTATTTTCTATGCTAACGATAATATTCCGGGATACACCGGTATGCCTGTGAAAAGAATACTGGAAGAAGAATTTCACGTGCCGGTTGCAGTGGAAAATGATGTCAATGCGGCTGCTCTGGGAGAGCTTCGTGCCGGGGCAGGACGGGACTGCGCAGATTTTTTGTGTCTGACTTATGGAACCGGAGTGGGCGGAAGCATTGTGATAGGTGGAAGTGTTTATCCGGGTGCATCCTTCAGCGCGGGAAGCTTTGGAGGTATTGTGATCCATCCCGAACAAAAAGACGGAACCGACAGCTTACAGGGATGCTATGAGAAATGTGCATCTACGACAGGACTTGTGGAGCGCGTGAAAAAAGTAGATGCCGACCTGGATAATGGAAGGAAAATATTTGGCGCTAAGGACAGAGTGGAAATACGGGAACAGATCGACGCATGGATAGATGATATCTGTACAGGTCTGGTTACCTTATGCTATATATTTAACCCGGGCAGGATCATTTTGGGCGGAGGCGTTATGGCACAGGAATATGTGTTGTCGGAGGTGAACCGGAAGGTTAAGAAACAGCTGTCCCCCGGATTGCGTAAGGTTGAGATCGTTCCGGCACAGCTGGCGAATACTGCCGGAATGATGGGAGCTGTCAGCCTTGCTGAAAAATTACTTATTCCATAAGATTCCATAAGATTCCATAAGAAGTGATAAGATATAGCGGGTGATGCGATCGGAAGGAGAAGAAAATGGAACAGAAAAATATCTTATGTTTTGGAGACTCTAATACACATGGCTATAATTCGAAAACCGGCGGAAGGTTTGGTGTGGAGGAGCGTTGGACAAAGCTTCTGCAGAAAAAACTGGGGGAAGAATACTATATCATCGAGGAGGGCCTGAGTGGCCGTACCACTTCCTTTGAAGACCCTGTTTTTGAGGGATTAAATGGGCTGAATGCGATATATCCATGCATGATGACACATGAACCGCTGGATCTGGTGATCATCATGCTGGGAACAAATGACACGAAAGACCGGTTCAACGCGAATGGTTTTATTATTGCAAAAGGCATGGAGCGCCTGGCTCAGAAGGCTATGGATGTGCATGCGGCCTGGCGCGGACAGCCCAATGTATTGATCGTAGCACCGCCTCCCATCGGAGAAGGTTATGCGTCTACCAGTGTGGCCGGAGAGATGGGGGACAAATGTGTGGAGCGCTCCAGGCATATTGCAGAGGAATATCAGGAAGCAGCAAAGCGTCTTGGCTGCCATTTCCTGGATGCAGGATCCATTCCCGGGATTGAGATGTATCCCTATGACTGGATGCATTTAAGCCTGGAGAGCCATCGCGTTTTTGCAGAACATCTGGCGGAATATCTGCCCGAGATCGTATAGTATGCAGGCGGGTGGCTGTCGCGGCCTCAGCGGATGTAGAAGAAGATTTCTGTAATATATTCCTCTTCATCTCCGGAGGTGATGTAATCATTAATGCAGAATTCATAGGCATCGGATATGATTTCCAGCTTCTGTTCTTCACAAAAGCGTAATAGCTTATTATAAGAACGTTCAACGGACCGGTAATTGCCGCAATGATAAATGCCTGCGACATTACCGGTAGGCAGAATTCTGATGTTTTCCGCCTTCTGCGTATTCTCAATGGGTAAAAATGCGACAGCTGCCTCGGTGTATCTGCCCTCCAAAATATTCCGATAAGGTACGATCACGCCCGTCTGGAAGAAGATCGGAAGCGCATCCTGCAGTGCCTGTGAAAAGCATTTCTTCGTGGCAATGCTGATCTCGCGGAAAGAATAGGGGGAATCTACGTCAGCATACAGCAGATATTTTTGCGGGACTTCCCGGATGGTCACTTCCTGATTCTGCTCATGAAAAGCTTTTACATATTCCATTTGTTTACATCTATGGGCGAGACGGTTCCTGACCAGCTGCAAATGCGCGACCTGCTGATCCAGAACGGTTAACTGCTTCCGCAAGGTGATCAATGAGGTGTCTATCGTATAATTTTTCATATGCTCTTGAATTTCAGCAAGAGAAAACCCCATTTCTTTCATGATCAAAATAGTGTCTAAGTAATCCACCTGCTTTGAGGTGTAGTACCGGTAATTATTATCCGGATCCACATAGGCCGGTGGAAAGAGTCCAATCTTGTCATAATAAATCAATGTCTGCTTCGAAATATTCTGATAACCGGCCAACTCACCGATAGAAAACATATCTTTCATGAAAACCTCCCTTGACAATATAGTTACTATATCCTTTATTGTATAGGATATAAATAAAATAGCAAGTAAGAGGATGAAAAAATGAACTGCTTTGAAAAGAAAATGACCTATGCGCAATTTTTAAAATCTTTAATACCTTCCGTATTAACGATGATATTCTTGTCTTTCTATACGACGATAGATGGCTTCTTTGTGTCAAAATATGCGGGCTCGGATGCCCTTGCAGGTATCAATATTGTCATCCCCATCACCTGTGTTATTTTTGGAACAGCAGTTATGCTGGCTACAGGGTCCGGAGCGATCATTGGAGAAAAAATGGGGCAGAAAAAAGACCGGGAGGCAAATGAGATTTTTACATTAATCACGCTGGCGCTGCTGGTATTAGCGATCCTGTTTACAATAGCAGGTATTTTTTTCTTAAAACCGGTCTGTGTATTCCTGGGGAGCAGCGAACGCCTGTTACAGCATGTATTGCCTTATGCCTTTGTGATATTTTTAGGAAGCATTCCGATGTCGTTTAAGTTGTTTTTTGAATATCTTGTCAGAACTGATGGAAAATCAGATGTTGGAATGATCATGTCTCTCACGGGGTTGGTCCTGAATGTGATATTTGATTATTTTTTTGTCGGAGTATTCGATATGGGAACCTTCGGTGCTGCATGGGGAACTTTTTTCTCTATTACAGTCAGTATGCTGATCGGTCTGGGATATTTTTTGAAATACAGTCATCTTAAATTCTGTATGCCCAGAGCTGACTGGAGAGTCCTTTTGAAATCCTGCACGAATGGAAGCAGTGAAATGCTGACAGAAATGTCGACGGGGATTACGACCTTTTTATTTAATATTATTATTATGAAGTATTATGGAGAAGATGGAGTCGCTGCAGTGACGATCATCATGTATATTTATTATTTCTTTATTGCGGTCTATATGGGCATTGCTGTTGCGACAGCACCGGTAGTAAGCTATAATTTCGGCTCCGGGAATCATGCGAAGATTAAAGAGACCATCAGCCACAGCTTTCTGACGATCCTGCTCAGCTCTGTATTGATCCTGGGAAAATCACTGTTATGCGGGCAATGGATCATCCATTTGTTTGTTGGGGATGGAAATGTGTTTAATATCACATGGGAGGGACTAAAACTATTCAGTCCGCTTTTCTTATTTATCGGATGGAATGTATTCCTGTCGGGATATTTTACGGCGTTGGGGAACGGATTTGTCTCTGCACTGATCTCTTCCCTGCGTTCCTTTATCCTTGTGGTAGTGTTCATCCTGACCCTTCCAAAACTGTTCGATGTATCCGGCGTATGGCTTACCATGCCGATGGCAGAATCGGTGACTGTGATAGTGGCAGCTCGTTTATATCGTACCCATGGGAAAATATTTTAATTCTGCGGCTGTCATAAAAATGGTCAAGAACTATGGAAAATAATTGCGGGTAGGGGATATTAGGATGCAAAAACTTACATCAAAGGATAAAGAAGGAAGAATCTTGGTAAATGGAGTTTATAAGCTTTGTAATATACCAGGCAATTGCAGCCGTAGTGAATGTTATAATGGTTACGTCATAGATGCAATGATTAAATGGCTATGTGAATTGGAACATACTCAAAATTAGAAAGACAAATCAAAGCAGGAATTTTTGGAGTGGTGCGAATCCCTATCATAACCCCTCAGATATTTTCATACACTGTAAAAAAGTATCCTGAGGGGTTTTCCTTTGAAAGACTATATTGAAGAACGAGCTATTGGGATAGCCAACTATATCATCGACCACAACGCCACAGTGCGGCAGACAGCGAAGGCGTTCGGCATCTCGAAAAGCACAGTACATGCGGATGTAACAATACAGAACGATACAAAAGTAAAATAATATGGAGAATTGAATAGAATTGAAACAAGGGCACTCTCGGGTAGATATCAGGGAGTGCTTTTGTTATAATGAAATCAGGTAACCTTGAGTATTGGTGAGGGGAGATAGAAAATGACAGGAATATATGATTGCTTTGGTTATGGCTCGGGATATGATGTCTCTTTTGAAGAAAGGTACAAATTGATTAGAAAATCGGGATTTGATTGTGTAATGTTGTGGTGGAGCAATCAGTTTGGCAGGGGAGACGGTTATCAAGAGGATGTAAGATTAGCCAGAAGAGCTGGTTTATTAGTAGAAAATATCCATGCGCCTGTGCATGAGCAGAATAATCTGTCACTGGACAATTTGAGTGGTGAAGGCGTATTTCAAAGTTATCTACAATGTGTAGCGGATTGCTGTGAATATGATATACCGACCATGGTGATACATTTGCCAAATGATAATAATCCTTTAAATCAAACAGGAATCAGACGGTTGGCAGAACTTATAAACAAGGCAGAACAAAAGAATATTCAGATTGCTTTTGAGAATTTAAGTAACATTAAAAATTTGAAAATAGTTTTAAATAAATTCACTTCAAATAATGTAGGCTATTGTTATGATAGTTGTCATCATATAAATTATGCACCGGATGAAGATTTGTTGGGAATGTATGGAAACCGGCTGATGGCAATTCATTTACAGGATAACGGCGGTAGCCATAATCAACATCAATTACCATTCGACGGCAATATTAATTGGGATACAGTTATGGAGAAAATTGCCTGTACAGGATACCGGGGAGCTACAACTTTAGAACCAATGAATTGGGATTATTCTCATTTAAATATTTGTCAGTTTTTGGAATTGGCTTATGAAAGGGCAAAAAGGCTTGATTACTTGCGAAAATAATGTAGGTGATGAAAGAATGGAAACAGACGGGGAGTTCAATCAGATTTCTGATTGATTCTGAGGGTTTGGGAGATGCTCCCAACAAGCAAAACTGCATTTTGTGTGTACAAATGCACTGCTTGCCAAGTTGTGAATATAGAAATGAAATTAAATTTGAATTTAGAAAAAACAAGGCAAAGAAGAGAATACCGATTATAAAATAGTATACTGGAGTGGCATTGAAACGCTTTAGTAACATAAAACCTTTTCAAGCGTTTTCTTTCATTTTTATGGCTTCGAATGGAATGTGATGTAGTCAGGATCAGTGCAATTTTTGAAAAAAGTACGTTGGGAATGGACAAAAGTTCAGTATTTTGGGAACGTAATTTGATTTCAAGTGGATTATGCTTAGATTAAATAAAAGGTCTGGTCTAATCTAAGAATCCTTCTCATAGTATGGGAGAGAAGGACAGGCGATGTAAGGGGGTGTAGCTTTCGCTTGAAACGGACGAAATTAAATTATCGTTTTCATAATCCAAATTCAGCGGAAGATACCGCAGATTTCCTGTGCAAGCTTTTGATGGAAGCAAATGCTGGTAAGGTGGAACGTGCGATTGAAGAAGTTGCATTGCAGTGTGCAGAGGATAGTGAGTACATAGCAGAAGTAGAGGAAAATAAAAATGTGAAAGAAATAATAGGTATCAGACATAGGAGGGTGTAGGAAAGCAAGGTAGAGCGTCTTGCTTTCCTTGAACTGTTTACAAATTGTTTAATGTTGAAAGAAAAATGCCGATATTATTAAAAATATATTTTGGAGGCGAAAGAAAACGATATGGGTAAAATATGTTGGGGATATTTTCATTCATTTATGATGCTAATATTATTGGCAATATGGGTAGTTACAGAAATAGTGGAAAGCGGAAAAGAAATTGGTGAAAACCTGAAAAAGTCAGAAAGTAAGTCGAAGCGTTCTACTGGTGAAACAATTATATTTTTACTTATTTTGTTTGCTATCGTCTTTTTGGTTATTTGGCTGATTTTAAATGTTGTTATTAAGAATTCGACAGCTGCTACTTGGTTTGTTTGTATATATGGAATCGCATATGTATATATAGCAATCAAACAAATGATAAAAATGATATTTGTTCCCGAAAACAGAGCTTTTTCAATCGCTGATATTAAAGATTTTATATATACA
>ERZ1034710.507-NODE-507-length-11450-cov-265.248706_pt1 | contig 11450 bp, 10 predicted proteins | sample MGYA00520597_ERZ1034710 | MGnify/ENA primary metagenome ERZ1034710 (study PRJEB33766, sample SAMN09781714) | gut metagenome | biome: gut microbiome | host: Homo sapiens | place: Madagascar | study: EMG produced TPA metagenomics assembly of the PRJNA485056 data... | reverse complement strand
TGTTTACCTCTTTCTCAGGAAGTTTAGTCTCCAGGATTCCCGGGGCGGTTCAGTTTTTGATATGTTCACTCCAACACCGGAGACAGGCAAATTATGGACGAAAATAAACTCAAAGCGCTGGCACCTGAACTGGCTAAGGGCCTTAAAACCGAAGCTGATCTTAACCAGTTTTCCCGTATGCTGACTAAGCTGACCGTCGAAACGGCGCTCAATGCAGAGCTGACTGACCATCTCGGGTATGAGAAAAATGCGCCTAAAAAAGGCTCTAATGCCCGCAATGGCTACTCGTCAAAAACGCTGCTTTGCGATGACGGCGAGATTGAGCTGAACACACCGTGCTGCGGGCACTGGTTCCCCTCAGCACAGGGCAACAGGCCGCATGGCGGGCGGTGGCGGAGACGGAAGCCGCAGGATATCGCTGTCTGACCTGCGATTTTTCATGCCGTCCCTGACCGCAGAAGAACTCTTACTTCCTGATTTCTGGTCATAAATCCCCCATAAGGATTAAATTCTCAATCAACAATACCATCAAACTATGAGTGATATCATCATGGTTAACGCATTATTACCCTGGATTCTTTCCTGGTAACATAAGTACAGTTATCCGGAACATCTTCCATAATAAAAGACATTGCTCCAATTTTTACATTACTACCTATTTTTACGTTAAGCCCGATAATACACGTATGGGCACCTACATCGACATTATCACCAATAACAATATAATTTTCTCTGCTGTCAGATTCCTTTTCGCCAATGGTCGTGTTCTGCCGTATAATCACATTCTCACCGATCTTTACATTACCGTGAATGACGACACCTGAATGGTGGGGCAACACGAAGCCTTTACCAATCCGCGCCCCCAGACCGATATCACATCCATACTTTGCCATAAGCGCATTTTTTATCTTAATCGCACATTTTCGTTGTTTTTTATTCCCGGATATATACATTTCATTAGCCAAGCGCCACCAAAGGAGAAAGCCTCTCTGCCTCTGCATACCGTTCCTGATAAGTCGGTGAACAGTAAAGTTATCCCGCATGATAATTTCAGCTTTCCAGTATTCCAGAAGATGACCTTTTCTCTCTGAGAATAAAAATGTACCAATATGGAAATAAGAAATCGGATTTTTTATCAACATACGAAATTTTCATGAAGAATAATGAAGATAGGTGTATTTTATATAAGCAAGTGAAACCACGCAATAGTCATAAGAATGAAAGTTACAATGAAAAGGCTGTCAGAAAGACAGGTCGGAACAGGAAAATAACTGACAGAAATAAAACCTGATGCATGCAAATACATCAGGTTTCCGGGGGGCCAGCATTAGCATTTTGATATATTACTGATACAGTAAATTGCGCTTTAGATGGAGTAAGGGGGCAGTTTGGATATCGAAAATTATTGCACATGACCCTGTACACGATTCTGTGTAAATGCCTTTTCTCAGAAGTGACCGTCCAGGCGGTCACCGAACTCGATAATAAAGCGGCTCATTGCCATACGCCAGTCCCGCAGTGGCATCGTCCATTTCTGTGAAGCCGCCTGGATTGCCAGCCACACGACCTTTTTCACTGAGTCATCCGTCGGGAACACCTTGCGTTTTTTGATGGCAGGCCGGATTACGCTGTTCAGCGACTCGATGGCGTTGGTTGTGTAGATGACTTTGCGGATATCTGCCGGGTAAGCGAAGAACGTCGCCAGGTTGGTCCAGTTTGCCTGCCAGCTCCGGCTTATCTGCGGGTAGCGACTGTCCCAGGCGCTGGCGAACGCTTCCAGCGCCTGCTGGCCTGCTTCTTCTGTGGGGGCCTGGTAGATGGCTTTCAGGTCGCGGGTGACGGCTTTGTAGTCCTTCCAGGAAACGAACCGCAGGCTGTTGCGCACCATATGCACGATGCACAGCTGGATGCGGGCTTCCGGATACACCGTGTTGATAGCGTCCGGGAAGCCTTTCAGCCCGTCGACACAGGCTATGAGAATATCGTTCAGGCCGCGGTTTTTTAGTTCAGTCAGCACATTGAGCCAGAACTTCGCTCCCTCGTTTTCGGCCAGCCACATACCCAGTAACTCTTTCTGGCCTTCGATATTGATACCCAGTGCGAGGAATACGGATTTATTGATTACGCGACTGTCCTGCCGAACCTTCAGGACAATACAGTCAAGATAAACAATGGGATAGACCGCATCCAGTGGCCGGTTTTGCCATTCGACTACCTGCTCCATAACGGCATCGGTGACCTTCGATACCAGCGCCGGTGAGACATCAGCGTCATACAGCTCTTTAAACGCAGCCGCTATTTCGCGGGTTGTCAGGCCTTTGGCGTACAACGACAGGATCTGGTTATCCATCCCGGTGATTCGGGTCTGGTTTTTCTTCACAAGTTGCGGTTCAAAAGAGCCATCACGATCGCGCGGAGTGCGTAGTTCCAGGGGGCCATCACCGGTGATAACGGTCTTTGTGGAATAGCCATTGCGGGAGTTGGCACCCGGTTTAGGCTGGTTTTTATCGTAGCCCAGATGGTGGGACATTTCAGCGTTGAGAGCTGCCTCAACGCTGATTTTCTTCAGCAGGCGATCGAACTGGCTGAGATCTTCAGGGGTTTTGAGATTTTTGGCCAGTTCGTTAGCCAGAGCCTGCAACTGTTTTTCGTCCATAAATTAACCTGCTTTTGATGTTGGATTGAACATATCAAAATCAGGCAATTACACAACTCTATGTACAGGCTCTTGCACATCAAGGCTACTTTTTAATCAGTCGTTGATTCTCGATAAAGTGCCTGAATACGGCAAACCTGCAAAGTGCTGTAGCCCGTTGCATCTGCTGTTTCTCTGATGCTGAGTTTTTTTACTTGTCTGTAGCATAACACTTTCTGATGCCGTTCCTGATCGGCTTGTTTTCCCCGGTATTTACCCAACGTATGAGCTCGTTCAATTCCCTGTTTTTGGCGTTGGCGACGACTCAGCCAGTCCTTATGCGACATCGCGGACATCAGGTCTATAAGCATATTATTTATTGCAGTTATCACTATGCGGGTAATCGAATCTGATTGTGAAGGCTCTTTATCTGACAGGGCTTGCCATGATGTTGGAACATCCAGACTGACAATTCGCAATTCATGTTGTTCAATTTGCTTTTTCAGCGTTATCCAGTCGCTGTTGCTAAGACGAGTCAGGCGGTCTATCTGCTCAACCAGTAAAATATCATTACGGTGACTGTCCATCAGTAATCGCCCCCGTTCCTGGACGAACAGTTCCAGCATATCTTTTGCCCGATCTGCGAACTGATCTTCTGTTGACGCCCTTAAATAAGCTCTGATGAACACATAGCGGCCTTTGTGCTGGTGATAAATTTTCAGCACAAGCGCTCTGGCAGACTGATACCGGTCAGGAGCAGCAAGCCGTCTGACATGATAGTAAAATGTACTTCGGGGCAGCCCGGAAACAATTAACAATCGGGACAATGGCCATTCCTGCCTTAGTTCATTCACAATGCTCACTTTTTCCTGAACGTTGAGCATGTTTTCTGCTGAACCAAGGCTTTCAGCTTTTTTAAGTAGGCATTCTCGACCCTGAGTTGTTCAAGTTCTTCTCTCTCATCTTTGGTTAATGTTGGTAGTGGTGGTGCTGAAATGGCGCTTTTATCCGGCACAGGAATACTCTTTTTATTTTTTCGAATGAAAGCATCTTCGCCATATTTTCTATATTTTTCAAGCCAGTTGCATACAGTACCAAAGGCTGGTATTCCGTGTTTTACCGCTACTTCACGAACAGAAAAACAGTCATCCACGACTTCTTTTACTACTGTGAGTTTTAACTCAGCAGAATAGCGTCCTTTTTTACCCGTAAGTATGCTTATCCCATGTTCCCGATAGGCATATAACCTGCTCTTCAACTGGCGCCATCAATACCGGAAAGGTGGCCTGCTGCCTTCCGGAAAAAATATGCCGGCACTGCTTCCCGTGACGTTAACGCCGGAGCCGGATAATAAAATCCCGGCCCCCGCACAGGAACCAGAGCAGATAAATACACCGTCCGACAGTCTGTGTTGTGAGCTGGTTCTGCCGGCCGGAACTCTCAGGCTTAAAGGTAAACTGACGCCGGCGTTATTACAGACACTTATCCGCGAAATAAAAGGGAGCAGCCACTGATGATATCTCTCCCTGCAGGTTCGCGTATCTGGCTGGTTGCAGGTATCACCGATATGCGAAATGGCTTTAACGGCCTGGCATCAAAAGTTCAGAACGTCCTGAAGGATGACCCGTTCTCCGGACACCTGTTCATCTTCCGCGGACGCCGGGGTGACCAGATAAAAGTGTTGTGGGCTGACAGTGACGGACTGTGCCTCTTCACCAAACGCCTGGAGCGGGGCCGCTTCGTCTGGCCAGTCACCCGTGACGGCAAGGTGCACCTTACTCCGGCTCAGTTATCCATGCTTCTTGAAGGTATCAACTGGAAGCACCCGAAACGAACGGAACGCGCTGGAATCCGCATATAACCCGTTGTAAAGTGAGGATATGGACACCTCACTTGCTCATGAGAACGCCCGCCTGCGGGCACTGTTGCAGACGCAACAGGACACCATCCGCCAGATGGCTGAATACAACCGCCTGCTCTCACAGCGGGTGGCGGCTTATGCTTCCGAAATCAACCGGCTGAAGGCGCTGGTTGCGAAACTGCAACGTATGCAGTTCGGTAAAAGCTCAGAAAAACTTCGTGCAAAAACCGAACGGCAGATACAGGAAGCACAGGAGCGAATCAGCGCACTTCAGGAAGAAATGGCGGAAACGCTGGGTGAGCAATATGACCCGGTACTGCCATCCGCCCTGCGCCAGTCTTCAGCCCGTAAACCGTTACCGGCCTCACTTCCCCGTGAAACCCGGGTTATCCGGCCGGAAGAGGAATGCTGTCCTGCCTGTGGTGGCGAACTCAGCCATCATCTCTCTTCACCCGCAGGTACTGGAGTTCCTCTGGTGGTACAACCATTTGTAACCATTTGCAATCGCGCTTAAGATCCAGACCTGGGCCACCGTTGTCATAGAGTGTGGCCTTCAAGAATTCTAAGTCGCCGGGGTTCATGATGTTCCATTTACAATGCAATAGCGGACGGACAGTGTAAATTTTTAAAATCGTTCGCTGAGCAGCTTTATCAAGCCATGGATTATTTGACTCGCCGGTCAATAAGCTGACCATGCGAGTGAAATACGGCTGATTTCTGCGGGCTAATTCGGTTGCGTTTTCAGCGCCCCACGGTGGTAACGTACCGTTCATCTTCGCAATGTAGAAACCTCTGCCGATTTGTCCCGTTGGAGGAAGGAAGCGCTCCTGAACTCCGACGGAGAGAATATTCTGGGCTGACGCCTCACTCGTGCCATGATAACCGATGAAATACATATTTGATCTCAAATTATTAAGTTATATTAGAAGTTTATGCTAATACTCAGGAGATATATCCTGAAAGCGCTCAATGTTAATAAAGTGTTATCACAAGCTACTGCCCACACCAAGATTGTTGGCCGTTTTGGTAGGTGGACGACCTCTTGGACTCTCAATATATGAGCAACATTCACTCCTTCTCTCCTGAGTTTTAGTTGAAATGTGCCGCGAGAATATCAGTGAACAATGCCGACAATATCATTTTTCTATATATTGCTTATGGCATTTTCCCGCAAAGTTTTTAATATTGAGCAAAACTCTCTGTCTGCCATCTCATTTACAAATAATTTGCTATCTTTGTCAAGTGAATAATAATGCTCGTAACTGTTTGAAAAATCAATCGGCCAAAAACGATTATTCTTTTCATCAAATAAGATATTTCCCATATGTAAGTCTCCATGAATAATTTTACTCTCTCCCATGTCAATGATCATATCAAGAAACATTTTGTTGGCATTTTCAGGAAACTGACTCATTCTCGTTAATGGTACACCAGGAACCTCCAGCATACGTAAACAGGTACGTCCTTTTTCAGTAAATAATTCAGCACTGCCTTCACCATAATATGTGTTAAATAAATGACATTCTTTTTGCGCATCACTAGAATTCGCTTTATTATAACGTTTGATAACATATCCAGGATTATCTGGATCCTTAAATACTTCTCCTGCAAGCCCCCTACCGATGCAGGGGGAGGGGTTTATATCAAAATTTAAAGTCAGTTTTGGTCTCTGTAATGGTTGTGTTATTTTTATAGTTCTGTTTGTTTTTTGCACACACACTTGTTGTGCTGAGGTGGAGTGGGCCTCATTCTGAGGCCGTGAAACACTATTAGATGAGCTAATGGGTAACATATAAAACTCCATTTTAATTGATATTAAGTGATTTATTAGTCAGTTTTTATATTCATCTTTTCTTGGAAAGCTTGTTATCTACCTGTATAGGCAAGGACGGTAGGACTGCTATCATTCTACTGTACATATGTCAACGCCAATGTTACTTATCTTTTAGTGTATTTGCCCCTATATTTCCAGACACCAGTTATCACTTAACCCATTACTGGCTTACCCCCGCAGATATTCCTTCGGCGAACGATAACCCAGCGTACTATGCGGATACCATTCCTTATAGTGCTCGAACGCCTCAAAAAGTTTTTTTTCTTCCCTTAAATTACCCCTAAACATAAACCAGTCAGACAAAAAAATGTGCAAAACGTACCCTTTGCATTTTATATTGAAGTACACAATAAAATAATTACAAAGATATTAAAAATATTTTTAATGAAAAACGTTTTGTACTTATCTTACATTGTCTGTTCTTCTTGGGCAGAAAAATCCGGTAAGACTGCAATAATCTTCTTCACAATACATTAATAATGATTATTAATCAAACCATATTACAGTCAATATACACCGTAACAAACTGTGCTCAACATTTATTACAATCGCAGACATCACCACAATCCCTGTGGCGATAGCGTCCTAAACGTTCGTCAGGATTAATTTGATTTCTTCATATCATTCATTATAATTTTGATCAGCCACTGAACTTTTGAAGCTGACATTTTTAGTAATGGCTGTCGTTCTCCGGCACCAAGTGGTCTCATATCATAAGAGCAGGAGCGTCAGTTTATTACTGTAAATCCATCCACATTACACGTGCTTGAAATTAGAGTGCAATTTTTAGGTGCGGCTCTATAAACTATAGGTCCGGCTATTTCTGGTTTAGGTGTAGAACCTCTTGAAAATAGACTTCCTATTGACAACGGCATCACTTAACTCCTGGTATATATTAGATACAGCATACGCTGTTATCAGGTGTGCCAGATAAGTCCGGATTGTATTTTAACAACCAGTAGAGTAATGCCGTCAATCACAGATATAGTGAAAATATACCTCAGCAAACAACGCGCCGGGAACCTTCGCCCAATACGGGCGAGGAGGAAAGGCGGAAAAGCCCGAAGGGCTTTAAAAAAATCATTCCTGAGCTGACAGCCAGTTTGTACGGATAAGCAACCAATGGATGCACATACTCTGCCTCACCATCCATTTCAAGAATTTCGCATTCAAGTTTTACAACGGCAGAATAAAAAGCCTCCCGTAGTTGCACTATCATGCATCCATAAATAAATCTTCTGCGATACTTTGTCGTGAAAATTAAATGCACAATGAGCTTACTTACTCTGTGACGTTGTCGTTGAGAGATATGGTATTACCTATAGTCAGGAATTATATAATTATGATCTGATGACACGAAAAACCATTCTTGCATACCGCAATCATATCAGTGATGATCATATGCCTCTTATAGACTCAGCATCTGCCGGAATTTCTCACAGTCCTCTTTCTAATTTCTATTTTTGCAAACAGATATATTTATCTTGCGTCAGGTTATGAATATAAATGTTGGTCTTGGGAGTGATATCCCAGCAGGACATAGCCCATCGATATTTGAGGCGTGTCTCCATGCAATAACAGCAAGTAAAGCCCTTCCTTAACGATGGGGTCAACTCTCAGTTATGGGGATACTCCGGAGCATCTGTTTCGTTCAGGGAGGCTTTCTGGCTTGTAACAGGCGGTGATGGAAAAATTCTGGATTTACCAATAGGAAAACTTCGGAAATGTTATTTTGTTGATACTATGGTAATTGATACTAATGGTCATGATTTAAATATCATAATATATGATGATACAACTGAGGATATTCTGCAGAAGTTAATATATAACACGCAACGCAATAATATATGCAAGGTATGGGTTAATGGTGAGAATATTTATCAAAGAGGTAGTCAGAGAAGAATAGATATTCTTCTCTGACAGTTTATCAATAACAATGTTTTTAGCAAAATATATGGGCTTTGAAGTTATCTGTTATATAAAATTAAAAAGTAGACATAATGTGAGTGGTTAAAAACCTTACAAAATCAAAGAAATTTTATAACGCGAGTAACTTGCAGCCAGAAAATACCCCCCATTTCTTGCTATTATAATAGAAGGGCGTGCTTATTCTTATTAATAGTCTTTTCTGATATTTTATGTGTAGATTAGCATCCCGTAATGAATAAATGCATCCCAAATATTTCTGTTGATAAACTACTCTCGCTGACTGATTTATCTCATACCAGAAAAACCACTATGTTCATGTCATTTATAATCTCAGTAGTTCATGCCCGGATATTTTTATGCACTCTGTTGCCAGATTCATTTATCTGCTGCATATTTTCCATCGGGATATTCCCAGAGAACTAATGAATATCCGGAAGCTATTTTCTACAGCAGATAATGCAGTGCGTTCGAATCGCATATCAAAACTTGGTTAGGATTTACGTAACGCATCTGCGCTTCTTTCCTGTCTGAACTCTGTTTACCCGATGTCAGCCTCTCCTGGCATTACCCCAATTCTCCCAAAAACGGCAAACCAGCCCTCAGCCCGTGCCACGACTGGCTTAATACGGGATCCCTGCTGCAAAACGCGCCTTTACATATTTGGTTTTACCCTCAATAATGCGGGATAAGACAATGAAAGGATCCGCGTGCTGCGATTTATTGTCGTGGAAGGATCCGGGCGTTCAGGTCAGAATACCTGTATCCATAAACAGTGCGTGTGCTACGTGAAAAATAACTTATGAACAATGTCATTCCCCTGCAGAATTCACCAGAACGCGTCTCCCTGTTACCCATTGCGCCGGGGGGGGATTTTGCAACAGCGCTCTCCCTGAGAAGAATGGCCACTTCCACGGGGGCCACACCGGCCTACCTGCTGGCCCCGGAAGTGAGTGCCCTTCTTTTCTATATGCCGGATCAGCGTCACCATATGCTGTTCGCCACCCTCTGGAATACCGGAATGCGTATTGGCGAAGCCCGGATGCTGACGCCGGAATCATTTGACCTGGATGGAGTAAGACCGTTTGTGCGGATCCTGTCCGAAAAAGTGCGTGTGCGACGCGGACGCCCGCCAAAAGATGAAGTTCGCCTGGTTCCGCTGACAGATATAAGCTATGTCAGGCAGATGGAAAGCTGGATGATCACCACCCGGCCCCGTCGTCGTGAACCATTATGGGCCGTGACCGACGAAACCATGCGCAACTGGCTGAAGCAGGCTGTCAGACGGGCCGAAGCTGACGGGGTACACTTTTCGATTCCGGTCACACCACACACCTTCCGGCACAGCTATATCATGCACATGCTCTATCACCGCCAGCCCCGGAAAGTCATCCAGGCACTGGCTGGTCACAGGGATCCACGTTCGATGGAGGTTTATACCAGAGTGTTTGCGCTGGATATGGCTGCCACGCTGGCAGTGCCTTTCACAGGTGACGGTCGGGATGCTGCGGAGATCCTGCGTACACTGCCTCCCCTGAAGTGACGGCATACGCGCTTCCTTATATAAGCTGTGGTCAGCAGAACAGACATAACATAAGCTGGAGCAGGTAGATAAGCTGTAGTGAGTAAACCATGTTTTATGAAGGGAGCAATGCCTCAGCATCAGGTTACGGGGTGACTCACGTAAGGGACAGGCAGATGGCAGCTCAGCCACAGGCAGCACTGCAGGAAACTGAATATAAACAGCAGTGAGCAGACCACTCACTGCACCTGATAATATAAGCTGTAGTCAGTAAAGGAGCACTCTTCACTGACTACAGTTTATGTTCAGCGGGATTTGAAGAGTTTTTCCAGGTCATCCAGTGTGATGCCCAGTTTTTCAAGCAGGGCAAGTTTCTCCGCCATCTCCGGACTGACTTTTTCCGCAGGTGAAGGTGGCAACGGATTTTCTTTACTCTCATCATTCGGCGCTTTTAACCGGGGACGCCGGTAGTGAATACAGAAGAGTTTTGTCCGCCCCCGCTGGATCTCCGTGTAATCAAGATATCCAATCTCGCGCAACTGCTCCATTGCCCGTCTGACCGTCTGGTTCTGGGAAAATACAGGAGACTTCAGATTGAGGCGGGCACGCAGCCGCGCCAGCGATATCGGTGCCGGATCCCGGGGCAGGCTCTCTATAAAGGTGTAAAGTGCCTGGGCGGACTCCCGTCGCTTCAGGGCATTGATGGCCTTGAGCTGGAGAAGGACTTTTCTGTCAAACTGGTACAGTTCAAAAAGGCGGGGATCAGCCTGTAACTGAACAATATCCCGTTCAGTATCGTAGTAGGCTGACTGTACCAGATGGGTGATATATTCCCGGGTGTGCTTCTCATCGGTGCGGGAAAAGGAGATCACGGTACCGGCAATGCGTTTCAGGGAAGGGCTGATGCGCTCACGCAGCCTGCGGGATGACTGGCTTGAAGGTATACCACACAGTTTTGCAAACTCGACAAAAGGCAGTTCAACTTTGTCACCAATTACGTTATGGCGGGCAAAGGAATGAATGATTCCCACCCAGGTCTTGAAATCGTTATCCATATCCAGGCGGGGGCCGGTGATCTCAACCTTATCAAATCCCTCAGCACGGGCCAGGGAAAGACGTGTCAGCTCTTCCGTGGCATCAGTACGTGACAGTGTATTTTTTTTACTGTTCTTCAGTGATTTAAGGGTCGGTACAAAAACGCCCAGACGCATCAGCGCCACAGGTTGTACAGTGTTGTTATTGTTTGGTGTCAGTGTCACCAGCTCACCGGACGACTTATCCACCTCGCCGAACAGTTTTTTGATGTCTGAATTTTCGTTTTCCAGAAAGCCTCCAGCCTGTGGACAGTAAAAGAATAAACAGAAAATTGAGTGTCAGAACCCCGCTAACTGACTGAAGAAAAACCTGCAATCTGTATTTAACAGCTGAGCCTGGCGTACTGACCATAATTTATGTCATTAACTTACTACAGTATATACATTACTGAATACAGCTTATCATGATCCTGCTACAGTTTATCAGAAACATGCCACAGCTTATGTAATCGTGGTCCCGGAGCATGAGTGACAAGGTTTGCAGCGATATGGGGATCTTTAATGGATCATTTGTTGATCATTTGTAAGCGTACAGCCTGAACCGTCTGGTCAGAATCTGACGAATTAGACAAAGTGGT